>Ga0172380_10000411_pt1 | contig 85382 bp, 90 predicted proteins | sample Leawe162metaG_FD_119747 | JGI IMG/M metagenome (GOLD analysis project Ga0172380, IMG submission 119747) | Leachate microbial communities from a municipal landfill in Southern Ontario, Canada - Leachate well 162 metaG | ecosystem: Engineered > Solid waste > Landfill > Unclassified | place... | reverse complement strand
TGGAAAATCAATCGCGCTTTAAAAAAATACCTGTCATACTACAACAATCAAAGAATTCATCTCGGCATCAATATGATTCCAAGAGAGATGGTGCCAAGGTTATGAAATGATTACGAAACACCATGACATATTAATATACCTCGTGAAGTTCTGGCACACCACCCGTGATAGTCACATAAGAAGACGGTTTCTCTGTCCAACATCCAGTGTTCAAATAGTGCACAGAATCTACAATATTATTTTTTCGTAAATGAGTATGCCCGCACACCACCACGTCTGCTCCTTTTTTCTTGGCGTACTCTATAACCCCTTTTTCTACACGTGGCATAGCACGATGACGAATTTTGGAACCCTTTTTTAAATACTGGCTCACATATCCTCGATCAACCCACTGAGAAATATTATAAATTAAATTCATAAGATAAGTAAAAATACGATTTCTATCCACCACCCTATCAAACCTATCTCCGTGCAAAACAAGAAATTTTTTACCTTTTTCGCGCCACTCGTACTCAGTGACCACATTTATACCAAGTAGGTTTTGTAAGGTGAGAAGTAAACGGTCATGATTGCCAGCCACAAGCACCACCTCTATGCCGTATTTTGGGTTTGTGAGATTTCGAATCATAGAAAGAAAGCCCCACTGACTTTTATCCAAACGATGAAAGTTTAGATTTTCAAAAATATCTCCAGCGAGAATAAGCCTATCAAAAGAATGCGACTCTATTACATCGTAGGCTTGTCTTGAACGACTCAATTTGAGGCCCAAATGTATATCTGACAATATTAGCGTACCGACTTTTGTTTTTTCCATAAAATCTCAGAAGTGAGATAACAATATAATACCTATTTAAGGGTTTTTTGCCAGAAATAAAAAAGCCCCCAACAACAAGTGCGGGGGGCATGAAGAACAATAGAAAAAAATGAGACGAAAATCACTGGAGGAGCTTCGAGGCCTCCTCCGCTAACCTTTTGCCCACTACTAGCTGGGCCCCCCATGTACGATGAACCCCGTCTGGCTCCATCGGCAAGTCGAGCGCAGACACCGACTTGCACCGAGGGAGAGTGACGCGTGTCTGTGATGCGTGGAGTTCTGGCCACGCCACAAGCTTTTGCGCCATCTCACCTTGCGGTTGTCCGGTCTCAACGAACAACACAGGAGTATTCGGCCAACGCTTTCGCCACGCATTGACGAGCTCCACAAAGTGAAGCCGCCACATAACAGCTTTTTCTCTTGCCCAGGAATCAGATTCTCCCTGATCCCAGACGATGACCATGCGAGCACGCCCGAGCTTGCGCGCCTCACGCATAGCGTCATCAACCTGTGACGATACTTCCGCAAAAGTCTCCCCGGACGGGTCCCATCTTGACATTGGCGACCCATTGATTGCCCTCGGCACGAGTAGTACTCGACGCCCTGGGCGAATCAACCCCAGACCCATCACGGTTCCCCACCCACCGCCAGAACCACCACCGATGAGGTCTAGTGGTTCCGCTGCCTGTCTCACGTGACCATCACGTGAATAAACAAGCACATCAGGATGGCTCAGTTCAGTGTTTGGGTTTCGTGAATGCCCAACGGGATTTGACTGCCCAAGCATCACAATCACCAAAATTTCCAGACGGGTAGCTTGATAGGTTGCGAGAGCAATGCTCGCAACTACCAAAACGATAAGTCCAACAAATACGAATATTTTTCGCATGACTATCTCCTCCTCACACAGTTAAAGGTTAGCCAATCAAAGAACGCTAACAAAATTGTACATCTATAGAATGCACTTGTCAATACAAAAGAGGGCTAAAAATAATTTAAACCGCCCTACTTTTACGATTCAAAAATATAAACAAAGCTGTAGAAATAATTACCAAATTTTTGATGATATATTGACCCTCAAGAGTTGGCACGAAAAAGCCTTGCCATGTTTCCCCAGGCAAGAAAAAGAGCGGCCCAAAAGTAGTCACCATGTGTATTATAAGCAATACAAAAGCTGTCTTTTCTAAACCTTTCATCAAAAAAAGAATACCAATCAAACACTCAAAAAGACCAAAAAGAATTATGAAAACAGAAAATGGCATGAGAGGAACTGTCTCATTGAATAGTCTCTCCACCACCCCACTCGCCGGGCTAAGACCTATTACTTTCAAAATACCAAACCAAAAATAAATTATAAAAACCGCTACCCGCGCGTAATATAGAGAAAGAGAGTGGGTGTTCATGGGGTAGATTATAACACAATCACCAAATGCTTTGCATTTAGTTCGTTATTTTTGGGTGACTACCCGGTTATGCTCCGGGGCTAAAAGCTCCACAAGCTTCTGTGCTACTATTACACCATAGTCACCATATTACTTAAGGTTTATTATATTCTCAAACCTTTGTTTTTCTAGCTTATCATGATGTGCTAGGTAATGGCAATTGTGACACAACCAAGCTAAGTTACTTATTTTAGTATTTGAATGATCTTTATCAATATGGTGAACAGCCAGAATCCTAATATCTTTTTTATTGCACAGAAGGCATGCTGGTAAAATATTACTTTTCATCATTATTTTTCGATAAAGTGATTGTCCACCCCTCCACCCCAGATGTCTATTTCCAGAATATTCTTTATTCCTCCATTTTGTCTGGCACGATTTCCCACAAAAAAACTTTTTACTTTTAGAACGTGCCATTTGTGAAGATGTTTTATACAAAAGAATATTACAAACATAACAATTAATTTGTTTTCTTGATCTCAAACCCTTATTACTACATTTGCGAGAACAAAACTTACCCCATCCTTTTTTAATATGTGATGGTTTAGTATAAAAATCATTATTACAAATTTTGCATTTATTTATTGCCATCTTTATTATTTAAGACTTTATTTAATTCAGCTAACTTAGAAGCATTATGATGTACCAAATAGTGACAATTGTGACAAAGCCACACTAAATTTATAACTGAATTATTTTCCCTATTATTATCAATATGATGAACTATTAAAATACGAGTATCATTCTCATTACAAAGTTTGCAAATTTTTACAGAAGAAGATCTACTCATTATACTTTTGTATGAGTGTTTACCATTGATCCAATTTGGATGATTTTCTCCATACCTCACACTTCCCAACCACTGATTACTACATTTAGTGCTGCAAAAATAATTCTTACTTTTTGAATTTATCACATCTCTATTCTTTTTATATACTTTTTTATGACAAATATAGCAAGAAATTATCCTACCTTTCTTTCTGTCTACATTTTGACAATCCACAGAACAATAATGTTTCTTTGCGAGAACAATTTGCGACTTCTTTCTTTTAAAAATTTTCTTACACAATGAGCATCTAATACTTTCCATTACATAATCATATCATTTAGGGTGACTGTATGTAAATACTGATGTCTCTAAGATTTATTATTTATATGTTGGCTTGAGTTCATTTATACCAGATTTATGATTAGAAAGTCTAGCGAGAGCATACAATACGCTAGAAAGTCTATTCATATACGCCAGAGTCTGCGCAGACACTTTTACCTTACCCTCTTCACTTACAGCCACCACTCTCCTCTCCGCTCGACGAGAAACGGTACGCGCCACGTCAAACAAAGAAGCGAGCTCCGTACCACCGGAAATAAAAAAGGTTTTAATTGGTGGCAACTCTTTCTCTATCATATTTACAAGCTCACTTGATTCAAAAACTTTTTCTTCTGTAATACTTTTTGGCGCGCCAGCAAGCTCTGCCTGCACTATAAATAAGTTTTGTTGAATATTGTGCACCAATTCTGCAAAAGAAATGCCATTTGGCAAAATAAATTTATGTTCCAAAGATTTTATTTTACACAAACCGAGAAAAGAATTTATTTCATCCAATGTGCCGAGAGCTTCGGCTATAGCCGAACTTTTTGAAATCCTCTGGTCACACGCAAAAGTTTTTGTTGTGCCATTGTCACCCTTGCCAGTAAATAAACTCATATAGTCATGATAGCATAAATGAAAATTATTATAAGGAGAAGCCGTGGTATTTTTAAAAGACTTACGGTAGAGAATAAATTTTGCGACGGCAAAATTTATATCGTTCTTTTAAAAACACCACGGCTCCTAAATAAACATAATAAATATTATTTACCAAAATCCTCTACTATTGCTTTCTCCTCGGTTTCACTCAAAGCTTTTTTGAAACGAGCCTTCACACCTTTTACCCTCGCTTCACATTCGGCCCAAGTCTTGTGAACCATCACCTCTCCACCCACCTCACTTATATATGAATAAGCTTTTGCATTACTTCTAGATCGAGAAACGCTCTTTTCTTTTTTTGTATTCTCATCATAAGAAACATTCAAAACATCAATTTTGTAATCTACCAGTTTGCCAGAGAAGAGAGACACATTCTTACCTTGAGCAAAAAGAGACGCTATCTCATCCACTCTCTCGTTACCAGCTATACCAATATGACCACCGACATAGTTCCAATTTATTTTTTCTTTTCTTGTTTCCACAAGTGAAACTAACTCTCTCCACAAATCCTGATTCAAAACATCTTCTTTTTCTTTTGTTTTCCAATTTCTCATCTTCCAACCGTGTACCCATTTTGTAATACCATTGATCACATAACTTGAATCTGTATACAAAACCACCTCACCATCTTTGTCAGAAATTTTTTTCAAAGCTTCGATAGAAGCTTTGAGCTCCATACGATTGTTTGTTGTGTCAGCTACAGCACCACCGAGCTCCGTCACAAAACCATCTACCACACAAAGAGCGCCCCACCCTCCACTACCTGGATTACCTTTTGAGGCACCGTCACAAAAAATTACAATTTGTTTCATACAGATATTATAACTAAATAAAATTAATTTTATTAGATTACATCAACTATTCTCAACCTTAACTCTGGATAATTTCTAAAATTAGATTTTTCAAATGTTGCAACAAGGTCAATCGGGGTATCGACCGCAACCTGCCTATCAAATGAATCGTGTCCAGCAAAAAAAGCTATGGCTGATATTTTTTTGCCTTTTTTATTTACAAAATTAATTTCTAAATGATTTTTTTCTTTACCAAAAATTTTTACTGAAACCGGTGAAACAGATTTGAATATGAATATCGGCTTTGGGTTCCCCACCCCAAAAGGCGCGAACTTTTCTATATCTCGATAAAAATCCCAATTAACATCTTCGAGTGACAAAATAGCGTCTACCAAAACAGGGGCGGGTTCTTTTGTTTCTTTTTCGAGCTCCACGCATGCTCTAGCAAGTGATGATTCCAAGTTGTGAATTTTTTCTAAAGCTACAGAAAATCCTCCAGACATAGTGTGACCACCATAATCCAAAAAACTTTCTTTTGCTTTGTTCATAATTTCTACTACAGAAATATTTCCGGAGCCACGACAAGAACCTTTGATATGAGAGGCACCCTCTCTGCCCCACACAAAAACAGGCTTACCATGATCTTCGACAAGAGAAGATGCGACGAGACCGAGAAGAGAAGGCTTCCAATCGGGGTTACCTATCACAACAACCTTGTCCATACCATCTTGGTCTTTGCGATTAGATATATTTTTTCTCGCCTCTTTTACCATGTTTGCCACAACGCCTTTTCTCTCGTTATTTATATGATCCAAATGATCTGCATATTTTGTCGCTGAATCAATATTAGTAGCAGAAAGTAAATAAAAAGCATCCATAGGTACACCCATACGAGAAGCGGCATTAATCCTCGGCGTGATGGTGAAACCAATATCATCTTCTGACAAATTTTTTTGAGAAACTTTGAGCTTACTAAAAAGACTTTGAAGTCCAAGTCTAGGGGTCTTCTTCAAAACCGCCAAACCATAATGAGCAAAAATTCTGTTTTCACCTATGAGCGGAACCATGTCAGAAAGAGTAGCTATACCAACCATATCCAAAAACCACTTCTCCACGCCATTTTTCAAACCAAAATCTTTTTTCTTCAAAAGTGCTTGAGCAACTTTGAAAGCAACTCCCGCACCACACAATTCTTTGAATGGATATTCATCGCCACTTTGTTTGGCATTGATTATTGCGTAAGCCTTCGGCAAGTTATCTCCTGGCAAGTGATGGTCAGTAATTATCACATCCACACCCAAACTATTTGCCAATTCCACCTCAGACACATCAGTAATGCCACAATCAATAGTCATAATGAGTTTTACACCCTTACTAGATAATTCTTTTACACCATCATTATTGAGACCAAAACCCTCATCATTTCTATGCGGTATATAATGTATCGTATTTGCATAACCTATACGACGGAAGAGATCGTGCCAAACTACCGCCCCCGGGATACCGTCAGCATCATAATCACTCCAAATAGCAATGACCTCCCCTTTTTCGATAGCACTCAAAATTCTTTGCACAGCCCTATCCATGCCCTTGAAAAGAAATGGGTCATGAACCCCAGTACTATAATCTGGATTCAAAAAATCTTTTGCTGTTTGCAAATCAACCAACCCCCTACGATACAAAAAATCTCTTACAATAGGAGAAAATTCTTCCAACTTTTTTGCAACATCTTCTGGAGTTCTGTCATGCACGGAATACTTTTTCATTGCGTTATTGTATCATAGGAGCATAAGCTAAACACATAGATTATGACTACAAACAATTGTATATTTTGCAAAATCATAGCTGGAGAAATACCAGCTACCAAAATACTAGAAAATGATAAAGTTTTTGCTTTTTTGGATATTAGACCAGTAAATCCCGGCCACGTACTCGTAATACCAAAGGCTCACCACGAAATGATGACCGGCACACCAGACGAACTTGTCTCAGAAGTCTTCATTACGGCCAAAAAAATAATGACTGCAATAAAACAAGCCCTCAGAGCTGACTACGTAGCAGTATCGGTGGTCGGCACGGAAGTACCGCATTTTCATGTTCATCTGATACCAAGATATTTCAGAGACAATATGGAGGCTTTTTGGCCAACAAAAGAATACGGCAAAAAAGAACAGATGAGAGAGGTTGCGGAAAGAATAGTAAAGGAGATTAACTAGATTATACAGAATTGTCGTCTTCACGCTTGACAGATTTTACTTATATTGCTATAATACAGACAGGTTTAGTGGCAGTCCCAGCTCCCGTAGGTGGAGTGCCCTGTGGGACACCCCTCCAGAGAACCGGTTGGCCACCGACTCTGGAGGGTATTTTTTTGCCTAAATTTAAATAATATCTAGATAAAAATCTTACAAAAATAAAGTTTTTATCATGCTCTTTAAAACATATAAGTAAGAATGTGAGTAAAAACTAAACTAAAGAGAAAATTCTAGCAATCTCAGCAAACTGTTCTGGCTCAAGAGACTGTCTACCCACAAGCAAACCGGCTATTCCCGGAGTAGAACCTATATCAACAACATTTCTGGCGCTCACAGAACCACCATACAAAATAGGTACAATAGAAGCGTCTTCTGCTCCAAAAATATCCGAAAGTGTTTTCCTTATAAAAATAATCATTTCTTCCAAATCCTTCCCTTTCATAGCTTCAAACTCACTTTTGCCAATTGCCCAAACAGGCTCATAAGCAATAACCAGATTTGCAACATATCTTTTTTGAAACTTTGCCAAAGACGCACGAATTTGTTCTTTCAATTTTTCAAAATAGACTCCATTTTCATCTCTCTCTTTTTCACCAACACATACCACGGCCATCATATCCTCTTTTGCCACAGCGAGCGCTTTCTTGCCAACAACCTCATCAGTTTCACCGTTTTCTCTCCTCTCAGAATGACCGACGATTACATAATCCAAACCAAGTTTTGCAAGCATCGTAGGACTCACTTCCCCAGTAAAAGCTCCAGTAAAACCCTCCCAAAAAACATCTTGCGCCCCCACAGACACACTTCTTGTTTTAGACTTTTCAATCATCTTCAATACTGAAGGAACAAAAACAAAAGGAGGACAAATTACTATTTCAGTATTTTTTGTACCTGAGACACGAGAAATAGTTTCTTTGGCGATTTCTTCGGCAGTTTCTGAGCTGTCAGGGTTCATCTTCCAGTTCCCTATAATAATTTTTTTAATCTTTTTCATATTTTTTAGTATAACACCTAGCGCACCTCTTCCCAAGAAAGAGTTACATATTGAGAAGATGTGAGAGGAAATGATGGCGGTGGAGAATACAACAAATTACCATCATAAATGATATTTCTAATATCATATCCGGTGTCGTCTGTATAAGCAAAACCGTATCTTTTGTTTGTGGCAATCATTCCATATAGAGTGAGAGTACTTTGAGTGTAATACTCATTGCTACAATTTTGTTCGTAATAGTGCCTCCCCGCCCTACCATTTTGCGCGATAATAGCGGCATCTATCCTCAAATCATTTTCACTTCTCAACCCGACATTAAAATTTCCTTGTGCAATAAGTGATATAACATCTTGGCCATCATAATTTGTATAAGTCACATCATTATTTACAATAATATTTTTTCTAGTTGACTCACTATCTGGAAATTTTGCCGCCACGATAGAAATACGAGCTGTATTTATTTTACCCTCAACCCAAACATGATCTTCAAAAAAGATAATACCATTGGATGGAAAACCATAATTGGCAATAAATTGAGTATTTTTTACAGACCATAGACCCCACCCGTCTTGATTACTGTAACATCCGTCAGGCGCATTATATGTAGAAGTAACTTTGTACAAATCAAAAGTATCATTAGTTTTCAGTAATACTTTATATCCAGATGAACCGGAGCTGGCAAAATATCTGCCACCATTTTGAGCGCTTGTTTTCATATTGGCCAAATCAGTAGTCATGCCAGAAAAATCAAAAACAGCTACTGGAAATTGACGTCCGGCCATAAAAACATCTGGACGACTAGGCACCGCTGATGGTGGATTTGGGTCTTGTGGATTTACAGTCGTATAAACACCGAACCGATTTGTAGAAACACCATCATCAGGATCATTATATTTATCCTTTGAGCTGGTTATCACATTATGTGTCAGACCATCAAAACGAATACCGTTGTTGGAGTGAATAGGACCAAAAACTTCAGTACCCTCTCCAAAACGCATTACATCGTTTGCTGCTACAGAATACTTTGCCAAAGACGGGATAGCTGCTGTAATTTCTATTGTTCTATAAATATTTGGGTTTGAAAGCAAAACTCCTTTTGAACGCACTCTCACAACAGTAGAACCGACCAGTGGAGGAGTGATAGTGAGCTCGTAATGTCCTATTTTTATACCATCTTTGTCATTAAAATCATGTGAAAAAGGTCCCGCTGTTCCAACTGGATTACCGTCAGTATAATCTGTGGGAAAATGAGAAAGTCGCCAACGATAATAATCAATGCCCGCTTCAGCAATCTGAAAAGCTTGTTCCCTTTGCACAAGGTTGCGTGAAGAAGCTAACACCGAACCGACCCACCCAACTATAGCGGATATCACCATAGCCGATATGGTGGCATACACCAAAGCATTAACTATAATTAAACCTTTTTGATTATTATTTTTTATCATAGATTATCTTTCAAATTACGGAGCATGCCCTGAGAAGTATAAAGTCTCGGAATCGGCGCTTTGTTTGGATCAGCTTCAATGTACAAATTGACCCTTATCATTCTAATAGCCGTTGGAGTAATATGATGAACAAGCGGAGTCGACGTACCGGCATAAGAATTATCAAAATACTCAAACATTGCAGTAGAAGTACTATTTTTTATATCAGTAGCAAGAGTTGTAACAGATTCGTTGGCTAGATTGTAAGATACTGGAGAACCACTCGGAGTAACAGAACCTCGATACAACATAGTACCCACCAGAGAATATCTTATTCTTTCTTTTAGTCCATCATCGTTGCTATCGCTATAAAAAACCAAAGTACTTGTAGAAGTCTGTTCTATAGGATACACGCCGTTACTTCCTGGAGAAGCGGAGCGTATCTCTTTTATCATCGTACGCAAAATAGCCCGAGCGTCAGACGCACTTGTAATAGATTCTTTGGAAAATTTATTAAAAGCAATTATATTTTTTTGAAACAAAGTAAGAATAAGTAAAATAACTACAAAAATAGACATCGCTACCAATGTTTCCACCAAAGACATACCCTTTTTGAAATTTATTTTTCTCATCATTATGGGCTCAAAATTATTTCCTCCTCTCTCCACGGTGAAGATATCGTGACATTACGCACCACATCAGTATAACCAGTTTTTGATACAGTAATAGTATAATCTCCATCTGCTAAACCAGAAAACACAACTTGCCCGGGCGGAGTACATTCCGAAGTAAAAGTAAACGCAATATCAGACACGTTTGGTGTTGCCGTAGCAACTTCTGTAGACAAAAATGCTCGATATCTAACATACCTATCACCATTATGCACCGAAGAAAGTGAGTTATCAGCTAAAGTATAATACGTTGCCGACGTACCATCTGGACCAACAAAATCCCAACTTATTGGTTGAGTAGTTGTAGAGTTGGTTGCGAACTGGAGTTTGACGCTATCTTCCCCAGCAAGTACTGGCTGATCTACAGGCAATCTAACGAAACTATAAAAATTGCTTACCGCACCTGTATCAATCGTGGATGATTCAATCATTCCGGAAACTAAATATTGACCAAAACTTTCTAAAAGTCTTATTTCTCCAGCAGGACTATTATCCGCCACAGAACCACTGTTTGTAAAATATTTACTTTCATTTATAAAATCTGTCTGGCCAGCTCCAAGAGACCAATCTGTTTGTCTAATATATCCCCTACCAGTTGTGGTTGTAGCATAATAACCATTTGTGCTAGTCAAAATAATATCTGCACCGGATAGCGCCATAGAAGTTGCACTATCTTTTACAGTCAAAAGTAAACTATTCGTATTTTTTGGCGCAACAGTTACAACAACTTCCTGATCGGCGTCTGGCAATACATTGACAGGATTTACTGGGTTGATACCTACAACATCATAATCTGCATCCATACCAGTAATATTATAAAAATCCCACTCCACAGAACCATTAAAATAATCTCCTGAACCATCGGTAGCTATGCTTTGTGAATACTTCAAAACATCTTGACCGATTGTTTTTGTGCCTTTAAGCAAAAGATTTACGCTACCAATAGGCACACAATTGTAAGTTCTAGTTTTAATCGAAAGGTCGGCCAATTTGTCTATAGCAAAACTAATAGATGTCACTTGCTCCGCCACAACGCTAGCATGAGGTTGGTTTGGTACAGGATTACTAGAATCACCAGAGGTGTAAGTACGGGCACTTGAGTAGCCAGTTTTTGAAACAGATATTTCATAAGCTTCAGAACCGACAGGCACACCAATAATTTGCAAAATACCATTTGCTGGCGTGACATCATTTACCACAATCGCAGGACTAACTTTATTATTTACTATGTGGACACTAGCCCCTTCCACGGGCACACCATTGGCATCAAAAACTTTTACAAAAATTGCCCCCTCGTTAGCGCCTAGGGCTTCCAAATACTTTGGGGATACCGTTGTTGAAAGTATAACTGGAGCAAAATTTGTACAGACAGCACACGATACCTCAACTTCTACCAGCTTGTTATCTGAAGGCGATGTGTCATTTGGAGTACCGCCGATAGTGCCATCAGCAAGCAAATCAATATTTCTAATTGTCGTGAGAACATCAAAAGTTATACCGCTTCTAACTAATGTTTGAGAATGTGGGATAACACCATTTGGGATACCGCCCGGCACACCAACGTTTGCATAAGGAATATTTCTAATCAGCTCAAACTGCTCATTGGCAAGGTTAATTGCTGTAATTTTTTGGTGGTTGAGTTGAATCACCTTAAAAAGTGCAACGTACGCACCATAGCCAGCAAGAAGAACCAGAGAAAATACAAAAACTCCAACCAGTGTTTCAACTAAAGTAAAACCTTTATTGTTTTGATTTTTTTTCATTTTACCACGCCGAACAGCCGGCAGACCTTTGGTCTGCCGGCTTGCCCTACTGTCTTTATATTTTATCAGCAAGAGAATACATAGGAGAAAGCATAGAAAGAGCAAAGAAGCCCACAGCGATACCAATAAAAATCATCAGGAAAGGCTCTATTATTGTCGACATATCTTTTGTACGCTGATCAACCTCTTCTTCATAAAAAACAGCGATATTAGAAAGCATTTCTGCCATATTACCTGTCTCCTCTCCTACTGATATCATTTCACCAACAAAAATTGGATAAATATTTTTATATTCTTGAAAAATTACCGAGAGAGAATCACCCTTTTGCACAACAACCTCGGCTTTTGCCAAAGCTTCTTTGTAATAAGAGTTTTGCAAAACATCTTTTGTAATACCCAACGCAACCACCATATCAACACCAGATACGAGGAGTGATGACAAAGTTCTCGCCGTTCTAGCAGAGTTCATTTCTCTTACAATTGTTTTGATAAGAGGAATACGCAACAAAACATAATCCATAATTCTATTAAACACGGCTGTCTTTGAAGCAATTACAATAGATGCTCCAATAGCGCCCATAATAGAAAGAGACAAAATAGCATTATCTCTCAAAAAATCACTCATATATATGATCATTTTTGTTGCCAAAGGCAAATCGACGTTTAGATCATTGAATGTAGCCGTGAGCGTAGGCACAATAAACACAAGCATCAAAACACCGATAGCAATCATAAGTGTGAGAATAATTCCTGGATAAATCATTGCTCCACGAATCTTTTTTGTTAAAAGATATGATTTATCCATCTGATCAGCTACTATAGACAATGCTCCAGCCATCTTGCCTGACTCTTCTCCAGATCTAACCATAGATACAAAAAGTTGTGAGAATATCTGGGGAAATTTTTTCATAGACTCAGACAATGTAGTACCTTTGTTGATATCACCAATCAAAACATTCAAAACCTTCTTCAATTTTCGACTACCGGCCTGACGCTCCATGATAGATAACGCGCGTGAAATTGCCAAACCTGCTTTGAGCATTGCAGATAGATTGCGAGCAAAAATAATCTTGTCGTGTGTTTTGATAGAACCAAAAGAACTAACCCTGAGCCAAAGCGCCGAATACCAACTGTCACCAACGGGACGAACTGACACTATGACACCTCCCTCTTTTTTTATTTCTTGATACAAAGAAAATTTATCCTTCGCTTCGCGAGTGTCCTCAAAATTCACACCGTCTTTTGCAATACCTTTTATATAAAATAAAGCCATATTTTATTCAGCAATAACACGCAAAACCTCTTCAACGGTAGTGAGACCCTGTACCGCCTTGAATAAACCGTCCTCAAGCATGGTTAGCATCCCTTCTTTTTTAGCCTGCTCTTCTATCGCACCAGCTGGTTCTCCTTTGATAATCATTTCTCTAATTGTAGGAGTAACTTTTAATATTTCGTGAATACCCACACGACCACCATAACCATCTTCAGCATTGATTCCTGCTTTTGGTCTCCACATAGGAATCTTTTCCCAAGTAGCATTGGCGGGAACTATTTTTTCTTTTTTAAGAAATAGCAAAACCCTCTCTAAATCAAAAGTTTCTGCAAGAGATGTAAGCTCAGCCTTCGTCAAAAAATATTTTTCTTTTTCATCAGAAAGTCTACGTATAAGTCTTTGGGCAATAATCACATTGATAGTAGACACGATAAGAAAAGGCTCACATTTCATATCTACCAGCCTAGGAATAGCACCGGCAGCTGAGTTGGTATGCAAAGTAGACAACACGAGATGCCCAGTAAGCGAAGCGTTGATGGCCAAAGAAGCTGTTTCATTATCTCGAATTTCACCCACCATAATAATATCTGGGTCCTGTCGCACCAATGTTCTCAAACCAGCAGAAAACGTTAGGCCTATTTCTGGCTTTACTTGAGTTTGGTTGATTCTTTGCATCTGATATTCTACGGGATCTTCAATAGTAGAAATATTTACATCTGGCGTATTCAAAATATCCAAAATAGTATAAAGAGTAGTTGTTTTACCAGAGCCAGTAGGACCAGTTGTAAGTATCATGCCTGTAGTAAGCTTGGTAGCAGAATGTATTCTCTCTAGACCTTCACCATGAAAACCCAGAGCTTCGAGGGTAAAACCTGAAACGCTTTCTCTCAAGAGTCGCATAACTGTCTTTTCTCCATAGTATGTGGGCAAAGTAGAAACACGAAAAGAAACTTTTTCATTATTTGTCTCAATTTTGAAACGGCCGTCTTGTGGCAAACGCTTTTCGTCTAGCTTCAAAGCAGACAAAACCTTGATGCGAGCAGTAATACTATTGGCTGTATTTTTTGGCAAAACCATAGCATCCCTGAGCAAGCCATCTATGCGGTACCTGATCAATAACTCATTTTCTAGAGGTTCAATATGAATATCTGACGCGTTTTGGATTATGGCATGTTTGAGTAGTGTATCTACAATACGCACCACCGGCACATCTTCGGCTAAGCGTTTCAAATCTGAAGGTGACAAATCTTCACCGTCATTTGCACCGATATTCTGTATAGAACCAGCTTCCTTTTGAATAATATCTCCAAACTCAGCTTTCAAGCTTTTTTGGTATTGAAGCAAAGCATTTTTCATAGACTCGCTATCAGTAAGTCTAGGTAAAATCTTTAAACCAACCTTTTTCTTTACAAAATCAATAGCCGGCAAATCCGCGGTCTCAAGCATCGCTACCTCAAGCACAACATCACTTTTTTTGAAGGCAATTATATTGTGGTTTCTAGCAATAGGTTCTGGGATAAGAGAAAGTACAGATGGATCTATTTTTTGATTTTTGAGATCAACAAAAGGAATACCGATAATGTAAGCCTGAATGCGTCGCAAGTCATCCTCACTTATAGCGCCGTTACTTACAAGAATATTTTCTACGCTATCTTTGCGAGTTTTGGCATCTTTTTCTGCTTGCGCATAATCAGTCTTTGATACAAGACCAGAATCGATCACAAAATCTTTTAATTGTTGAGGTTCAATGTACATAAAAAAACAATTTGTATATTTATTATAGCAGAAATTTTGCACACAATACAAAACCGCGTCCACTTTCGTGGACGCGGTTTTAATTTAAATTATTTTACACAAGTAAGGTAATAATGCGTCTGACCTTTGCCACAAGTATAATAAGTTCCTCCCCCTCCACTTACCTGTATTATAGTTGCCGCCTGGTCTGGGGCGCCCGCATCTCTATAGTAACCACAGCTCAAGACTTTCCAACCAGCATCTGCATTACAAGTCACAAAATTTTTAACAGTTTTAAAACTTGTTTGCCCGGTAGCCTCTTTGGCTACACCGTTAGTAATTTTTTTAAAGGCAGAAGCATCACCAAATACTACTTCACCAACATCTACAGAATTTATTTTGCCCCAATATTGAGCAATACTACTATACAAACCACCACCTAAACCAACCTCACTCGCTAGTTTCCAAGTAGCCGCACCGTCACTATCTTTAGAAACTAAAACTTTACCATTCGCAGGATTCTCACCCGCAAACATAAAAGATTGCCCAAACATAGCATAATCTGCATAAACACTACCTCTAATATCAAGATTAAATTGGGGCATGGCTGTTGTGCCCAAAGACAACCAACCAACCCTAGCTTGCGCATTTTCACTCACATTTATAGGAGCTGGAGCGTTATCTCCAGGAGGAGTCGCTGTGGCATCAGTCCAAGCAGCCTGTACATAAGCCACGCCCACCAAAGCAACTACCGCTACTACTATTACTTTTATTGATTTTATAAAATCTTTCATATTATTTATAAATTTATTAATCTTTTAAAAATATATTTCTCTCCTCATCAGTAAGTGGCTTGGTATTTGTGGCTGTATTCTTGAGTAAAGCCTGTTTTTCTGCATCTGTAAGAGGTGGAGTATTTGGAATATTTTTTAATAATTCCGCTTTTTCTGCATCTGTTAGTGGTTTTGGCCCAGAATTTTCTGGCTTTTTTGACATTTGCCACACCAAAACAGACAGACCGACCACCACAAGCAAACCCACTCCCCACCACACATATTTCAAATTTGTATTTTCTTGCATATTTTTTTAATTAAAATTCTTCTATTATTGGACCTTTAATAATCTTAACCGTCTTTGAACACTCAAAAACGAAATTGCCTTCACTATCTCTAACCGTTACCGTAGCAGTCTTCGAACCAATTTCAGAAAATGATTTTGTTACAGTAGAGTCTTCACCCGTAGCGTCTCCAGTCCATTCATATGTATAACCAGAAACGACATTGGGCACAGACCATGTGACATTTCGGCCAACTCTCTCTGTTGTTTTAGAAATCGTACACTGTGAATTATCTTGCACAGCAATATTTATATTTGTAGACACATTTTGCCCCTGATAACTCGCTGTTATTGGCAATGTAGAACTATTTTCAAGTCCAGAAATAATAATTTCAAAATCAACTGAACACGCTCTTCCTTCTTCAGTCATAGTACAATTATCCTCCTCAGGAGAAACAGAAACGTTTGAAATATCACCCGGAGTAACTGTCACATCACCTACGAGACCAGCTGGGCTACATACGACATGAGCTGTTCTTGTTTCCGTTACGCTAGCATTTTTTTCTACTTCTATAGGAGAAATATCTTGAAGACCAATAGTACAATAGAGGTTCCCACCAGACCTACCACAAGAGCCACCCGCAGGAGAACATCCTCCAGATGTTGTAACTTCTGTATTATCTGCAGGAGGCGTAAAATTTACCCACCCCACAACATCAGAGCCCCAAGCAAAACCCTGAAAATCTCGCACTCCATTCGTTATATTTTCCAACGGCTCTGCCGATATCCCATAATTATCACCATTCAAGCTTATCCAGCCATCCCAATCCCCCAAAGTTTGTCCCTCAGGAATCATGGGGCGCACAGCCCTTGCCCAACCTACGAGATTGTCACCATCAAACTTTGCATTAACCGCTTGAGTTCCACCTCCACTAGGAAAACCAGACAGACCACCAAACTTTATAAAACCAATATTAGAAGACCAAGCATAGCCGGTCACATCGCCAGTATCTTGATTTACATCTACTCCGATAAAAGGCCCCTGAAAAGCTATCCAACCAATATTAGAAGACCAAGCATAGCCATTTATTTTATCCGGCAAATACGGGTCAACTTCTGCGTAAATATTTGTTGCGCTAGCCAAAATAATTATTAATAAAAACGTTCTAACAAAAAAACTAAAAACGAAATTTAAATAGTGTTTCGTCATGTTTATATTATAACATTCATACAGTAAAATAAAAACGAAATTGTGTATGAAAAAACAAAAAATACATGATATTGACAATAAAAAGCTGTGGATATATAATATATGTATGTTTAGTTCGCCTGTCGGCGGGCTATTTTTTTAGAAAAATAATAAAAAAGGGCGGGATGATGATTTTTATAGTCGTTATCACTCCTTAAAAATCAATCATGTTAGACTTAAAAGTAATCAATTCTGTGCTCGTGCAAATGGAAGAGGAGCGAGGAATTCCAAAAGATAAAATCATCGAAGCTATCGAAATGGCTCTTGCTACTGCATACAAAAAAGAGTACGGCAAAAAGGGACAAATAGTGCGTGTTAAGTTTGATCCGAATACTGGCAAAACAGAATTTTTCCAGGTCAAAATCGTTGTTGACGATAGCCGCGTACTATTTGAAAAAGACCTAGAAAAGATGGACGCCGAGGGACAAACTGATGAAAACAACGAGCTTATAGACAAAAAGCCCCTATTTAATCCTGAACATCATATTCTCATAGAAGATGCTCGCCGAATCAAAAAAGACGTTCAGCTTGATGAGGAAATGATATTCCCTCTCGAAGAAAAAGACGACTACGGCAGAATATCTGCACAAACAGCAAAGCAAGTTATCATACAAAAAATACGAGAAGCGGAAAAAGCTTCTGTGTTAAAAGAATACGGCGCCCGCGAAGGTGATATTGTATCTGGTACAGTTCAGAGAATAGAACGTGGTAATGTATTCATAGATATGGGACGCGCTACTGGTCTTCTCTCTTTTGAGGAACAGATTCCTGGCGAAAGATACCGCCAAGGGGAAAGAATACGAGCTTATCTATATAAAGTAGAAGAAACACCTCGTGGTATTTTCTTAAAACTCTCACGTTCTCATCCACAATTTCTAAAAAAACTCTTTGAAACAGAAGCTCCAGAAATCAAGAGCGGTACGGTAGAGATCAAGTCTATAGCTAGAGAAGCTGGTTCACGTAGCAAAATTGCAGTATTTTCTACAGATGAACATATTGACCCTATTGGCGCAATGGTTGGACAGAGAGGTGTGCGCGTAACCACTGTCATGAGTGAACTTGGTGGTGAAAAAATAGACATCATTGAGTGGTCAGAGGATACAAAGAAATTTATTGAGGATGCTATTGCTCCAGCCAAAGTAGAAAATGTCACTATAGTTGACGAGGCAGAAAAAATGGCAGAAGTAAAAGTTTCTGAAGAAGAATTGTCTCTAGCTATAGGACGTGGTGGACAAAATGTACGACTAGCAGCCAAACTCACGGGCTGGAAAATTGACATAAAATCAGGTACTTCAGAAAAAGCCAATGAAAATGCCGAGGAAGATGTGACAGACGAATCATCTTCAACTGAATAATTGCAAGGCTTTTTTAAGGCGTTATACTAAGATCATTAAAAAGAAATAAAAATAAAATGAATCTATTACACGACATAAGTGCTGGCACAGAAAAAGAGATAAATACAATCATTGAAATTGGCAAGGGCTCAAAAAATAAATACGAGATAGACAAAGAGACTGGTATCATTGCTCTAGACCGTCCCGCTCACACAGCCCAAGATTTTCCTTTTGACTATGGTTTTATTCCTCAGACACTTTGGGATGACGGAGATGCGGTAGACGTCATTGTGCTTACCACATACCCACTAGCTCCAGGTATATTGGTGAGAGTGCGTCCTGTAGCTATTATGAGCATGATAGACAGCGGTGAAGCAGATGACAAGATTATTGCCGTACCTACAAGCGACCCACGTTGGGCAAATGTGCAAGACATCAAAGATATCAACCCCCACACACTAAAAGAAATGGAGCATTTCTACTCAACATACAAAAAACTCCAAAATAAAGAGGTGAAAATTACTGGTTTTGGTGGCAAAACAGACGCCGAAAAGGCTTTTGCAAGAGGTGTAAAATTGTATCAAGAGAAACATAATAAAAAATAAAAATGGGAAAACCCGCCCCGCCTGCTTACAAGATGCAGGCGGGGCGGGTTTTTGTTATAATATCACCATGCAGTTTTATTTCGAGCAGTCATCGAAATAACATCAGATTAGTAAATTAATAAAATAATAATGAAGAAAATTACAAAAATATCACTAGGAACAGCCGGCGGCATACTCATTGCACTAGGCACGTTTGGCCTAGTAGCAAACGCAGAAGAAGTAACAACCGATACTGCCACTCCAACTATCAAAAGTATTCGTCAGGAAATAGAAACGATACGTGAAGAGAAACGAGAAGCAGTAAAGAATGAAATAGAAACTGTAAAAGAAAAGCGCATAGAGCTCAAAGCCACAGCGACATCAAGCAAAGCAGTTATCGATTCTCTTAGAACCGAAGCCAAAGCAAAAATCGAAGCTCTTAGAAAAAGTGCTAAAACCAAAATTGATCTAAAAAAAGAAGCGATCAAAACAGAAGTAAAAGAGAGGGTCACAAATAGAGTTGGTGAGATAACAAAACATTTAACAACTAGAATAGAAGTCCTAGAAAAACATATCGCAACGATAGAATCACGCTTTGCAGAGCTTGAGAGCAAAAATATTTCTACAACTGAAGCCAAGACTCATATAGAAGAAGCAAAAGCCGAAATCGCCAAAGCAAAGAGCGCAATCCCTACAATCACAGCAAACTCTGAAGCCGCATTGAGTTCAGATATACCAAAGACAGCTTTTGAAATAGCTAGGAAAGAAATAAAAACTGTCGAAGAGTATATAAAAAGCGCAAGAACACACTTGGGAGAAGCGGTAAAATCTCTCAAAGCAAGCATTGGCACAACAGCTACAACAACTGAATAAATTATAAAAATAAGATAATTAAATGGATTACAACACACCACAATTTGACAGTTCTGAGCCAAAAACAAAATCAATTGGAGCTCTAATAGGTATTTTTGTTGTTCTGATACTTATTATCGTTGGCGGTTTATATTTCTGGGGCAAAAAAGCAAACACAAAAGAAACAGCTTCTGTAAAAATAGAAGAAACCGTGAAAGAAGACTTGAGTTCAATCGAAGCGGACTTGCAACTCATCGACGAAGACACATCAGTTACAGACACAATGACAGAAATAAATACAGATTTGAAATAAGAGACCCAAAAATAGCCGGCAATGCCCAAAGCATTGCCGGCTATTTTTTAACCCGCACCAAAAGAGCATAGAGTTCGACTTTCGTTTTATTAGCTCTACACCACCAATAAACATTTGCCATTTTGACATTATCAAGTTAGACTATCCCCTGTTACAAATAAACAAAATATATGGCCGAAAATAAACACTACGCTAATATAAAAATAAAAGAATTAGACAATTCAGAAGTTGAAATCACCGGCGAAATTTCAGTCGAGAAACTTTCTGAATGCAAAGCTAAAGCTCTGAAAAAAATCTCCAAAGAAGCCGAAATGCCCGGTTTTCGCAAAGGTCATGTGCCAACAAATGTAGTGGAGAAAAAAATCGGAGGAATGGCAATTCTAGACGAAGCCGCCGAAATCGCCATATCTGAAGTTTATCCTCACATAGTTATCGACAACAAAATAGATGTCATCGGCAGACCAGAAATATCAATTACCAAACTAGCAGATGGTAACCCTATTGAATTCAAAATCAAAACAGCTGTAATGCCAAAAATCACACTCGGTGATTACAAAAAGATTGCCAAGAAAATTGTGGCAAAAGAGGACAAATTGGAAGTGACAGAAAAGGATATTGAAGATGTTATTTTACAGATTAGAAGAAACAAAGCTCATGCTGATCTACACGAAAAAGAAGGACACAGTCACGATGATCACAACCACCCAGAAATCAAAGACGAAGATTTGCCAAAATTTGATGATGCATATGTGCAATCTCTGGGAGGTTTTAAATCTGTAGAAGAGGTGAAAACAAAAATCAAAGAAAACCTCATCGAAGAAAGGACGATACGCAACAAAGAAAAAAAACGAATGGAAATGGCCGAGGAAATTATTTCGACATCAAAAATGTCTGTGCCAGAAATAGTTATCAAAAGTGAGTTGCAAAAAATGTTAGCTCAATTCAAAGATGACATCGCGCAAGCCGGAGTATCTTATGATGAATATCTAAAACATATCAAAAAGAGTGAGGAAGATCTTTTCAAAGACTGGCGAAATGATGCGGAAAAGAAAGCCAAAATGCAACTCATACTCAACAAGATTGCAACAGATGAAAAGCTCGAAGCCGACAAAGAAAAAGTAGAAAAAGAAGTTGAAGCATTGATGAAGGTTTATACGGGAGCAGATAGAGAGCGTGCAACTATATATGTAGAAACAATGTTAACAAATGAAGCTGTATTTAAATTCTTAGAAGAACAAAAATAGCAAACAAAAAACACCAGCTGGAGCTGGTGTTTTTTGTTTGTTTGTATAAAATTATTAAAGGAAGTACCCACCAAAGGAGCCGAGCATGGATAATGGAAGTGACAAACGTATTCGTGTCTATGTCGGTTGTGGCCTTACTCATGCACCACCAGATTTTATCCAAGAAGTAGAGAGATTCAAACGCCTGCTGAAAACACACTGCACGGTGCTCGACTTTATGGGTATCAGTCAGACAGCGAGCCCGCGTGAAATATATGAATGGGATATTCACAAATGTGTCATGGGATCTGATCTCATGATCGCTATTGCCAACTACCCATCAACCGGCATGGGGTATGAAGCCTCAACCCAAATCGAATTACGCCGCAAGCCAGTCCTGTTTCTGGCGAGCGCCACAGCCAAAGTGTCAGACCTCATCTTGGACATCAACCATCCGTTTGTTCAGTTTCGAAGATATGACTCTCTCGTCCAAGACGGAATGCGATACGCCATTGAAGCGATCAGTAGCATCTTGGCGCAACAAGAAGCTGACGCCCCGCTATTCACGTCGGCATGATCATGCCCCCCAACACCAGCTCCAGCTGGTGTTTTTTTGTTTTTGGCAAAAAGAAAACCCCGATACTCTTATATCCACTGCTCATCCCGGAAAGGACTCACAATATCAACAAATTTATTGGGGTTTTCTCAAAAGACGTTAGTTATCGTCTTTATCAGCGATGGATTCTACAATATCTTCTCCATCTTTGATATAGCGACACCGTTCATCCTCTGAGATGAGAGCGAGACAGGCTTTGTCACAACCTCCTTTCTCTTGTAATAACCTGAATCTCTCACTTGGGCATAAGGTCTCAAAAGACTTACGCCAATTTCTCCACGCTCTTCTTTTTCTTCCACACATAAAAGAACTCCTTGTGTTTGAATCGTGACAGAACAACCGAACATCGATTGTCCAATCACAACTAACTTTCTATACAAAAAACTACCACACTAATAGATAAGAAGCAACTAATCCAACAAAAGCAACGCACACACCGCCACTGACGCTGTCTCCGCTCGCAATACCTGATTACCTAATCGAATTATGGGTACTTTTTTTTCTTTGAATAACAAAACTTCTTTTGGCGACCAACCACCTTCTGGGCCTATGAAGATAGAGATGTCTTTAGTATCTGCAAAAATTTTCAATTCCTTTCCTGCACCATTTTCTTCAGTATGTAACACAACCGGATTTACAGAATTACCAAGAGCCGTAGACAAGTCTGTGATCTCATGGAGGGTAGGCAGTACTGCCCTGCTCGACTGTTCACTTGATTCTTTGATAATTTTTTTTGCTCTTTCAAAATTTATATCTTTCTTTTCGCTACGTTCAGAAATAATTGGAAAAAAATGATTGACACCAAGCTCTGTACATTTTTGTAGCACCCATTCAACATTATCTTTCTTGATCAAAGAAAAATATAAATTTACATTTTGTTTTGAAATATTTTGTGAAACTCTTTTTTCTTTTATAACCAAATCGGCATTTTCTTTTGATAGCATTTCAAACTCACATTCAAACTCATCTCCCGTATTATCGAGAAGTATGACTCTATCTCCAGCACCTAATCGAAAAACACTTTTCCATTGGTGGAGTAGCGCCTCATCTACGATACTGAAATGTCCCCCACTTTGGCTAGATTGTTCTACAAAAAATCTATGTAATTTCATAACAATAACTATATGTGTTTTTAATCAAAAAAGAAACTCTTTTAAAGAATTTGCATTGTTTTATCCCTCTGCTATACTTGCCAATGTTTATAAAATATTGTTTATAAAAAGCTTATAATAAAAACATGTTAATACCTACAGTTATAGAAAAATCACAATTTGGTGAAAGAGCCTACGACATATACTCTCGCCTACTCAAAGAAAGGATAGTTTTTCTCGGCGGCGCGATAGATGATGAGGTAGCCAACTTGATCATTGCTCAACTTCTTTTCTTGCAAGCAGAAGATCCAAAAAAAGACATCACAATGTACGTCAATTCTCCGGGCGGTTCGGTCACAGCAGGTCTCGCAATAGTAGACACAATGAATAATATAAAAAACGAAGTTTCAACTGTCTGTGTAGGAATGGCTGCTTCTATGGGTGCGGTCATATTGTCTGCCGGCAAAAAAGGCAAAAGATTTGCTCTACCAAACTCTGAAATAATGATTCACCAGCCACTTGGCGGTGCAGAGGGTCAAGCTTCTGATATAGAAATTAGCGCAAAAAGGATTCTAAAAAATCGAGCTCGTCTAAATGAGATACTCGCAAAGAATACCGGTCAAACTGTATCAAAAATAGAAAAAGACGCCGACAGAGACTTCTTTATGGAAGCCGAAGAGGCAAAAAAGTACGGAATTGTAGATAAGGTGATATAACAAAAAAGCGCCACCCGTACTGAATGACGCCTCACGGAAACACGGCTCACAGCGGAGGAAGGCCTGCCCGTCGGCGTATAGTCCGCACAGCCCTTTGAAGACTCTTTGTCAGCAACTTTTGTAGTTCGAACACCCTCCTTTCTGGGAAACCGGATTTTTTGACGTCGTATTCAAATTTCCCCATTTCATACGCAAACTTATCTACCTCACTAACCAAAACTTCTCTTTCTTCGGGCGTCACAGTGGAACTAGGCTTAGCAGTTTTAGCCATGGGACAAACCTTTCTGTTTTAATAGACAACGAACTCTTGAACCAGAACCCTTCTGGAATCACCAACATACAAGCTAACACGATAATTGAAAAACATCAAACTACCTTGTTTGACAGTAAAGTTAAAATCTTATATTATGCAAGAGTACTTATTAAATTAATTTTGCAATTTCGTTTTTAGTTTTTAACTTCTGAAATACCGCCACATGAAAGACAGAAATACCCATATTTTAAATTCCTTTACATCCGTCAAAATATCGTTATTTTCCAAACAAAAGTAGGTTTTTCTCTTGTAAAAAGACTACCGAGCGAAGTTGCTCACAAACATGTCATTAAAAATAGCAATGCTTATGGCAATGACTGCCGGCATTATGGGTATAGCAATCGGCTATTTCCTGCGCTGGATCATTGCCCTAGGACAAAAAGGATCTGTAGAAATCAAAACTCGTCAACTGCTTTTAGAAGCAAAAGACGCGGCAAAGAAAATTACAGATGAAGCCGAGAAAAAAGCTGAAGAATCAGCCAAACAAGGCCGAGCTGAGCTCAAAGAAAAAGAACTAGAAATCAAGAAAAACGAAGACCGCCTAATCAAAAAGGAGGAATTTTTGGATAATAGACAACTAGATATCGATAGAGAGCTTGAATCAATCAAACAAAAGATAAACGAAATCAAAGCGATAAAAGAGCGCGCAGATGCTTTGGAAGCAAAAAAACAGGGCGAACTCGAAAAAATAGCAAAAATGTCAGCCGAGGAAGCAAAAAAGGAGCTCATCACCATAATAGAGAAACAAAATGAAGAAGATATTCTAGTTAGAATGCAGAAACTAGAAACTCAGAGTAATGAGAAACTTGAAAGAAAAGCAAAGGACATACTAGCAACTACAATCCAACGCCTAGCCAGCTCTGTATCTTCAGATGTAATGGCCACTTCCCTCACTATCCCATCAGATGAAATCAAAGGCAAAATTATCGGTAAAGAAGGCCGAAACATCAAAGCTTTTGAAAGAGCTTCTGGTGTTGAAGTTATTGTAGATGACACACCAGGCGCTATTACAATTTCATCTTTTGATCCTGTTAGACGCCAAGTTGCTCGTGTTGCTCTAGAAAATCTAATCCTAGACGGACGAATCCAGCCAGCCAAAATCGAAGAGGCTGTTGAAAAAGCTCGTCAGGAAATCAACAAAGTAATAAAAGAAAAAGGTGAACAAGCAGCTTACGAATGTGGAGTGTTCAACCTAGACCCTAGAATTATTTCGATCCTAGGTCGCCTATACTTCCGTACAAGCTACGGACAAAACGTACTTCAGCACTCTATAGAAATGTCACATATCGCTGGAATGATAGCCGAGGAACTCGGTGCCAACGTAGCCGTCGCAAAAGCTGGTGCCCTACTTCACGATCTAGGCAAAGCCGTAGACCATGAAGTGACTGGTACACACGTAGAAATTGGCCGAAGAATATTGCAAAAATTTGGTGCAAGTGAAGATATTGTCAAAGCAATGCAAGCTCACCACGAAGAATATCCTTATGAAACAGTTGAATCTATTCTTGTACAAGTCGCTGATGCAATATCTGGCTCACGCCCAGGTGCTAGACGTGATAGCGTAGAAAACTATATCAAACGACTAACAGACCTCGAGGCGATAGCTACATCATTCAAGGGTGTTGAAAAAGCTTACGCTCTTCAAGCTGGCCGAGAAATCAGAGTATTTGTGACACCATCTGATATTACCGATATTGAAGCAAAACAAATGGCACGAGATATAGCACTTAGAATAGAAAACGAGCTCAAATATCCAGGTGAAATAAAGGTAAACGTAATCAGAGAGTCACGTTCAATAGAATTCGCAAGATAAACATAAAAACCGCCCAAAAGGCGGTTTTTTGGTAAAGGTGTGCTCCCGCTCTGTGTTTTAAAAGAACGATACATCTATTAAGCGCCGCAATATTTAAAAGAGTACGCATATTTGCTTGCTAGCAAATTGCTCCGTCTCGACTACCCGCCTGCGAAGCCTCTTTTAAATATTGCGGTGCTTTTCCAAAATCTCCAATTTTGCATTTTAGCCAAAAATAATGCCAAATTATTTAGAGTATTGCACTAAAACTGGCCTAATATATAATGTATCTTAGGCAAGGACGTCCGACAGAGGGCTTGCGGAGAACAAAAACAAGCATTCTGACGAACGATTATTATTAATAGTTTTACAATATGAACAAAGCAAATTTGGTAGAAGCAGTACAGGGAGTTCTAAACGGCACAAAAGTGCAAGCAGAACAAGCAGTAGATATGGTTATTGATACAATCATCGGCGCGCTAAAGAAAGGCGAAGAAGTATCAATCGCTGGCCTTGGTATTTTCTCAACAAAAACAAGAGCTGCTCGACAAGCTAGAAACCCAAGAACAGGTGAAGCTATCTCTGTTCCAGCTATGAAGGTTCCAAAGTTCCGAGCTGCAAAGGCTTTGAAGGACGCTGTAAAATAATAACTCTCCTAAGAGACTATTAACAAAAAATCCGCCATAACGGCGGATTTTTTGTTTTATATTCGCTCTATGAAAATTCAAAAGATTTGAATACTGATTGATATATTTAGAAAAAATGATATGTTTAGACAAACGCACCTTTCGCAAGGAGAAACACATGACGCGAATTCACCGATGGGGCTTCTGTAACTGTTCCTGTCACAGACAACCACAAAAGAAGCACGTCCACCAATGCTGCGCACCATGTCCTATATGTAATCGGAATGTAAGTGGAGACATGGACACACACGTGGACGAAAAGCATCCTGAATATAGAGCACCAGAAGGGACCTCTAGCGACCACACCAATGAAATCGGTCTCTGGTGTGATGGGTGACCCGTTCACCAAGGACACAAACTCCACTACCCCCCCACAACCTTGTGGGGGATTTTTTATATTAATTTTGTGCGGGATGGGAGAATCGAACTCCCGCCAACAGTTTGGAAAACTGTGGTTCTACCATTAAACCAATCCCGCTTCGTAGCAAATATAGCAGAAAAATTTTATCGGAGCAATTAAAACTTCTCTGCTGTATTTTTTGCTATCCAAACGAGCATATCAAAATTGTCATCTGGCGCCATTTTATTTTGTCTTTCTAGACCACATTTCTGGCACTGAAAAACAATCGTATACTCATCACCTTTTTTTAGAGCACCAATAGGCTTCATCATACCGCGACAACCCTCTGCCCTATCTCCAGGGTTCACGTCCACGTGCTTGCTCCACAAACATTTAGGACAATGATTTGTATATCCATTTCCTTTGACATGCATACCACATTTTTCACAAACAAAATCTTCTATTTTTCTTTCAAATTTTTTTGACATTTTATTTTCTTAAAAGAATATTTTTATACTTATTCAAAAACAAAGGATACTGTGAATGCAGAGGTGTCGGCAAGTGTTCTAGATCAAACCACCCGAGCTCTAGACACTTGTGCGGCTCCCCTATTTTTACTTTTTCTCTATCTACCAAAACTTTAAAATCCATAGAAAGCCAGTGAGTCTTTTTGCCTTCACGCTCACGCAAAACATCTCTAAATCCCATAAACTCAAAATCCAAAACAGTAGTACAATATTCCTCCATTATTTCTTTACGCAAAGTCTGCTCCAAGGTATCACCAAACTCTACCTTTCCCCCACCGGGGTCCCAAGTCCCCCTCTCATCACGACAATTATCTGACCTTTTGTTCAAGAGAAAATTGCCATTGCCGTCATGACAAGCAAACACCACTGCCACTCCCACAAAATCCTCCCCGTGTTTCATACAATGATTATATACAAAAAACGAAAATAGACTAGAAAATAAAGACATCTGCGTCTCCTGGATACAAAATATTAATTTTGTGCGGGTACCGGGAATCGAACCCGAATCTTATCCTTGGCAAGGATACATTCTACCATTAAACCATACCCGCAATGTGAGATTAAATCTCAACAAATATTAGAATATCACAGTAAATAAAAAGTGCAAAATTTTCTATATATACAAACATATTTTATAAAAATTAAAAGACTTATACTTCCCCACCCAAAATAAGTCTTTGAGGCATTTGTCTCTTGCATAAAAGAAAAATTTGGAAACATATGCCCTTTATATGCAATACCAATACGCACAAATATCCCCAAAACTGTGGATAACTCTGTGGAGATGTGTATTAAAAGACATTGTCTATTATTATTTTTTAAGGTCAAAATGTGCAAAAAATGGCTTTAAATATGTCTTTTTTACACATTGCCTATTTATACATAGTTTCACGTGAAACTATGTATATGGACTGTTAGACATGAAACTGCTTTTTATACTAAAATCTGTTAAAATATAAATAAACATGTACTCTGAAAAACGACAGTTTGGCAATATTGGAGAAGATTTGGCGGTAAAGTTTCTTATGAAACAAGGTTTTTCTATTAAAACACGCAATTTTCTAAGAAAATGTGGGGAAATAGACATAGTTGCTGAAAAAAGACATAAAATACACTTCATTGAGGTTAAAAGCGTATCAAGAGATCTAGAAGTGCCACATGAAACTACTGAATATAGGCCGGAAGACAACGTCCACCCAGCAAAACTAAAGAGATTATACAAAACAATAGAAATATACCTTATGGATCAAAAGGTTTCAGATGAAACCGAGTGGCAAATAGATATTGTCTTGGTTTATATAGATAAAATACACAAACTAGCAAAAATAAAGACTTTGGAGAATATAATAGGGGAATAGTGTGTATTCTAGAGTATTTGTCTTTTATACTTTAAAAAGACAGAAATAAAATAACCCTTGTAAACTGGAGTTTTTTTGCAACACATGCTAGTATATTTTTAAGTTGCAATATGTTTGCAACATTCACATATCGGAGCGTGGTGTAACGGCTAACATTCCTGTTTTGGGAACAGGCGACTCCGGGTTCGAATCCCGGCGCTCCGACAATATACACCTTTAAACTCAAAAAACACTTACGGTGTATAGTAGGAGCGGACACAAAGTGTAAAGACACTTTTGTCAGGGGTTCGAAAGGTCTTTCAGTATTTTTTGTCAATTAATATTGGCTAAAAATCGAAAGCCACGCGCTGTAGGCGAGAATCCCGGCGCTCCGACAATATACACCTAAAAACCTATAGAATAAGCGCTTATTGGTGTATAGGAATAATAGATTGCCCCCGTAGCTTAATGGATAAAGTACCGGTCTTCGGAACCGTGGATGTGGGTTCGATTCCTGCCGGGGGCACCATTATAAAAGTCTTGTATTTAAACACTTTTATTAAAAATGAAAGCTAAAACTCCTAAAATTAACCCCATTTTTTCATCCAAAAAGCCAGCAATTGACGTGCCGGTGGCTGTTTCACGTATAACAAATACCCTAGAAAAGGCTGGGTTTGAAGCATATATCGTAGGTGGCTGTGTTAGAGATTCAATACTCAAAAAAACCCCGAAAGACTGGGACGTGACTACAAACGCGACTCCAGAAGAGATTATTCCTCTTTTTGAAAAAACATTTTACGAAAACCCATACGGAACAGTAGGGGTAGTGAATGAGGACGTTTCAGATGAAACACTAAAAACAGTAGAAATAACCCCTTACAGAATAGAAAGTGGTTATTCTGACAACAGAAGGCCGGACAAAGTGACATTCAGCAAAGATATTCATGACGATCTTAAAAGACGCGATTTCACGATAAACGCTCTTGCTTACAATGTTTCAAGTGAAACACTCTTAGATGACCATAAAGGACAAAAAGATTTAACTGAGCGTATTATACGCACAGTAGGAGGCTCTGAGGAACGTTTCGGGGAGGACGCGTTGCGAATTTTGCGTGCAGTAAGGTTTCATGCGGAACTTGGTTTTGAAATAGACCCAGAAACACAAGTGGGAATAGAAAAAACTAAACATTTATTGGCAAAAATATCAAAAGAGAGAATCCGTGATGAATTTACAAAAATAATAATGTCAGATAACCCGATGAATGGCCTAATAATGGCTCAAAAATTTGGTATTTTGGATTATATTAGCCCTATTTTCACTAAAACAATAGGCATAGAGCAGAATCAGGCACACTCTTTTGACGTATGGAACCATATACTACGCACGCTTCAACACTCAGCAGACAAGAAGTGGCCGTTACACGTGAGACTTACGGCTTTGCTTCATGATATTTCAAAACCAGAAAGTCGACGCAAATCTCCAGAAGGAGACTGGACATTCTATGGACACGAGGTTGTAGGCGCGAGAACAGCAGAAAGATTTCTAAATGATCTCAAATATCCAAAAGATTTAGTAGAACTGGTAACAAAACTGGTCCGTTGGCACATGTTTTTCTCAGACACTGAACAAATCAGTCTCTCTGCGGTTAGAAGAATGGTGGCAAATGTTGGCAAAGAATATATTTGGGACCTAATGAATGTCAGAGCTTGCGATAGAATAGGAACGGGAAGACCAAAAGAAGATCCTTACAGACTCAGAAAATACAAAGCCATGATAGAGGAGGCGATGAATGATCCCATTTCTGTTGGTATGCTAAAAATTGATGGCAAAAAACTAATGGAAGTGACGAACACCACACCCGGACCAAAAATAGGGTACATCTTGCATGCTTTGTTGGAAGAAGTCATCGAAGAACCTACAAAAAATACATCTGAATATCTAGAAAATAGGGCTACAGAGCTTGTTAAAATGAGTGAGAATGAACTTAAAACACTTGGCGAATCTGGAAAAGAAAAAAAGGAGGAGGAAGCTGAAAAACAAATAGGGGAGATACGCAAAAAATATTGGGTAAAATAAACACATTACAAAACACCCTTTTGCTAGAAGCAAAAGGGTGTTTTGTAAAAAAACTTAAGAAAATCATCTGGTGGCAAGGTGTATGATACACCAGACGATCGGAAAGGGGTGTCCCGTCAACTCAGTTGTGGTATTGATATCCTTTTTTATACGATATGTATTGTTTGGTGATATATACCTACTCTATTGAGAACTGATCTAACCGAACAGCCTTTCTAGGATGGCCGATCCTTTCTTTTTTCCAAGGTACCAAGTCTCGAATGAGACTTGTAGGAGATAAAAATAGTCTCATCGATGTTCTGAGGAAAGTATAACATTCATAAAGGACACAGCTCAAGCAGTAATCTGTGGATAACTTCATTTCATATTTTTTGATATTAAAAATATGGCTAACACAAAAGATAGAATTAAAATCAAAAAGACATTGAGTTTGTCTTTTATTATAAATTTATTGTCAATACGAGAGGGCAGTGATCGGAGCCGAATATGTTATCTAAATGTTTTACATCTACAACTTTGTCCTTTATTTTTTTATTTACAAAAAAATAATCTATTCTCCAGCCAACATTTCTTTCACGAGCAAAAGTTTTCATATCCCAATATGTATATGATTCTTTTTTGTTTGGGTAAAGCAAACGGAAAGCATCCTTGAAACCATTTTCTTCTACTTGATCAACCCACGCTCTTTCTATAGGCAAAAAGCCTGTATTTTTTTCATTAGCTTTTGGTCGTGCCAAGTCTATCTCTGTATGTGCGGTATTAACATCACCACAAAATACAACATTATGGCCTTTTTTTACCAATTTATTTACAAAATCCAAAAAATGCTTGTAAAAGTCTAGCTTGTAAGCCAGTCTGTCCGGACCACCGCCACCATTTGGGAAATATCCTGTAAGCAAAACAAAGTTTTTAAAATACATTACGAGCAAGCGCCCCTCTTCATCAAATCTAGGTATACCCAAACCATACTCCACTTTTTCTGGTTTTATTTTTGTATAAATAGCTACACCACTATAGCCTTTTTTTAGTTTTGAATGGTCAAAATAAGCTTCATATCCGGGAACTTCTCTGATTTCTGTAGAAAGCTGTTCTGGGTGAGATTTTGTTTCTTGCAAACAAAAAATATCAAAATTTTGGTTTACCAACCAGTCAAACTGACCTTTTTTATGCAAAGCGCGCAAACCATTTACATTCCAACAGGCAATATTCATATAGATATGATAGCAACAGGGGAGATATAAGGCAAAAGAAAAGTGCCCGCCTAAACGAATCTAGGTGGGCACTTGTTGTGTCCGGCGCACTGCGCCGGGTTAATGAGAGACAGCGTGGGCTTCAGCGTCGCCTCCCTGCGCCTCAACCCGAACCTTGGTCGAATTGTTGTTTTTCCCCATGGACGCTGCGATGAGCGCAGCCTCGACCGAGCCAGACAATGCAGTCTTGAAGAGCGTCTGGCTTCCAGCAGCGGCAGTGGGGTTGACTTGTTCAAACCCCACGATCTTGCGATCGACCACTCTCACCTTGTGGGTGAAGGCGATACTCAGATCGTTTCCAGTCGCCAGGTTGGTATGTTCGTGGTAATCACTGTCGAGGTACCACCCGTCCTCCGTGATCTCACCCTTCTCGATTGCCTTGAGGACGTTTCCACCGATGCGAGACGATACGCCTCGACTCGTGGTGCATCCCCACACGAAGGGGACGCAGAGCAGAAACAAGAACAGGTAACGCATAAGAACCTCCTTCCGAAGCAATGTGTGACCAACGAGGCCTCACTAATGCTTCAAGATGTTTTTGAAACGCGGATCAAAATCCTCGTAAAACTTCGAGGAGACGGAGAATTCTGGACCGAAGTTGCGTGTTGACACAACTTCGCCAGTACGAGGGTCATGAAATGAAACGACAGACACCCCAGTAGCATAAGTCACCGCTTCCCCCGAGTGGACAAACTCAACAATGACCTTTTTCCCGACACCTCCATCAGTCAACTCCTGGAATACAACAAACGGCGCCTTGTGACGCTGAACAACCATTGACCCGAGAGTCTGCTGGCCGTTGTGCGTCATCAACACCGTATCTGTCGGCGCCACAGCAACGGAAGTAGTTTTCACCACCTCCACGATCTTTTCCACCTCAACTGGCGGGGTTTCAACCACCACCACTTGAGGCAACCAGACCATTTCCCGAATCATCTCTGGCGCCGAATTGTAATACCTCACCTCTAGAACAATCTCTTCGGCTGGTGCCGTCAAAACAAGCACGTCACCGAAAGATACTGGCGCCAACCACGATCCGTCAAACGATGATGGCATGGACGGGACAACAAAATCCATGGTCGGCTCATCTTCCGTCACCAATACGGCACCAGAAGTATGGTCGCCCAACGAGCTCAGCAGGCACAAGCTCGCAATCACTATCAGCGAGAACACAATAACGATGAAGAACTTGCCTATCATGAGTTTCCTTTCGCCTCACAATTGTTAATGAACTCCAGCCCATAAGCATACATATTTTTTGTGAATTGTCAAGACAAAATATGTCTCTTTTTTCCAAAAAATAAGTAACCATCACAAGACCATTACTCTAAGATTTCTTATTATGAAATTTCTTGTGGACTTCACGGAGGTGTTTGTCTGTAATATGAGTATATATTTGGGTTGTACCTATATTTGCATGACCCAAAAGCATTTGTACAGAACGTAAATCTGCCCCGTTTTGCAAAAGGTCAGTGGCAAAGCTATGCCTAATCACATGCGGAGTGACTTTCTTTGATATGCCGGCTTTTATAGCATACTGTTTTACAATTCTTTCTACAGAACGGGAGGTGAGGCGCAAATCTTCACGACTTTTCGCGTTTTTGCCTAGCTGTATAAACAGCGCGGGATCCATATCCTTTCTTTTTGCTAAATAATTTTTGATAGCCTGCCTAGCATCTTCTGACAAAAAAACCACCCGAACCTTTTCGCCCTTGCCTCGCACCGAAAACTCATCCGAGGATATATCCAACTCTCTTGGCAAATTACAAAGCTCTGACACACGAAGACCTGTAGAAAAAAATAATTCAAGAAGCGCCTTGTCTCTCAAAGCAGACAGAGTATCTTTGTCTTTCCCAACAAGAGGCGCTTCGAGAAGCCTCTTGAGTTCATTTGTACTAATCAAATCAATACTTCTCTCTGGAACCTTTGCTAAATCAATAGTTTCTGGGGGCAAAGACGAAATCTTGCGACGTAAAAGATATTTGAGAAAGGCCCGCAAAGCAATTAGATAATAATTTTGTGTTTTTTTCTTGAGATTTTCCTTGCGACCCTCAAAAAGCTTACCCGATAATTGACGGTTGAGCCAAAGTCTATACTCACGCACAAGCTGATCTGTAATTTTCTTGGGGTCAGTGATTTTGGCAAATTGTATAAAACGATCCAAATAGTGATCATAGTTGGCTATAGTTTTCAAACTTCTACCTTTTTCTATTTCTAGATGCTCCAGAAACTCTCTTTTTAATGTAGCGATATCCATATATATGTATTATATCAGAAAAAATACTTGTGTCGCACAATAAATTGTGTGTATAAACAAAAAATAAAGCCCAAGGTAGGGGAGTTGCAAAATTAATACCAATATGCTATATTACTCGAACAATGCTTACAAAGACAAAGAAAACCAAAATCATTGCAGAAACACGTGTTCACGACAAAGACACTGGTTCTCCTGAGGTCCAAATCGCTATTTTGACAAAGCGTATTGATGAATTGGCTTCACATTTAAAGAAAAATACTCGAGATATACATTCTCGCCGAGGCCTGCTTCAGATGGTGGCTACACGTCAGACACACATGAACTATCTATCAAAAGTAGACCCAAAAAGGTTCAATGCTCTAATGAAAAAGCTGAACTTGAAGAAAAAAGCCTAAATAAATCTAATCAAATCCCGCGAAAGCGGGATTTGTATATTTTTTGATACAATAGATATATAATTAACTTTGTGAGTATTGTTTGAAAAATTTAACATTTTTTAAAAGCCCTAGAGGCAAAGTGGGGAATTATTAATTTTATAAAGCTTCGCAAAGAAGCAAACGTATTTTATGACAGTAATTAAACATGCAAACCAGCGAGTCGGTATTTTTATAGACGCGCAAAATCTTTATCACAGTGCAAAAAATCTTTATCACGCTAGAGTAAACTTTGGCCAGGTAGTAGAAGATGCATTGGCAGATAGGGCGCTGATTCGTGCTGTGGCCTATGTTATAACGACCGAATCTGGAGAAGAAAAGAACTTTTTTGACGCTCTAAGCAAGGTTGGCATAGAAACAAAAACCAAAAATCTACAAATATTCTCAGGCGGTGCAAAGAAAGCGGATTGGGATGTTGGACTAGCGATAGACGCAGTCAAGCTGGCTCCGAAACTGGATTCAGTAATTATTATTTCTGGTGACGGTGACTTTTGTCCACTAGTTGAATATCTGCAGTCCAATGAAGGGTGCCAAGTAGAAGTTGTGTCTTTTGGAAAATCAACTTCATCAAAACTCATCGAAACAGCGGATGACTTTTTTGACCTAGACCAAAACCCAAGAAAATATCTTTTGGGTGGAGCGACGGGAAGAGGGGGCAAAAGAGCTGGAGAAAAGAAAACCGCATAACATTAAAGAAAACCGTCCCACAAAATATGGGCGGTTTTCTTTATGTCAACAATCTGCTAGACTGACAATGTTATAAATTAATAGTGACTTTTCGTAAATTATTCAAGTGGAATTTCAATTTTTGATTGTGAATTTGAAAATTCGAATTTTCAATCAAGAATTGATCTACTTTTTATAAAAACGGGGTCAACAAAGTATGCAAAAGAAAGAATATTCAATAGATGTAAATGGCAAAAAACTGATTGCTGAATTTACAGACCTAGCCGACCAAACAAACGGTTCGGTTATTATTCGTTATGGCAATACCGTCGTGCTCGCTACCGCCTGTATCGGAGGAGAAAAAAAGGATGGAGATTTTTTCCCCCTTACAGTGGACTACGAGGAAAGATTCTACGCCGTCGGCCAAATAATGGGAGGTAGATTTATAAAAAGAGAAGGTAAACCATCAGAAGAGGCAATACTATCTGGACGTATAGTAGATAGAACTATTAGACCACTTTTTGATCAATGGATTAGAAATGAAGTACAGGTGGTGCTAACGGTATTGTCTTTGGATGAAGACGATCCGGATGTACTAGGCGTGATCGCCTCATCTCTAGCACTTGGTGTTTCCGATATACCTTGGAACGGTCCTGTATCAGCAGTACGCGTAGGCAAAATGAAAGACCAGCAAAAACTTTTGCTAAATCCAGCATATATTGTACGCAAAGATAACACATACGAGTGTGATGTTGTTGCTTGTGGCAAAGATGGCAAAATAAATATGATCGAGGTTGGTGGCAAAGAGATTGGCGAAGCAACCATGCTCGAAGCTTTAAATTTTGCATCGCTAGAAATAGAAAAAATACAGACTTGGCAAAAAAATATAATCGCAGAAATAGGCAAAACCAAAATATTAATTCCTAAACCAGAATTGCCAGAAGAAGTAAAGAAGGTTTTTGCAGAAAAGATCGCACCAAAAATGAAAGAAGCGATTTTCATAGGCAAACCAGGCAAGACACATATAAACGTCCTAAAGGGTGAATGGGAAAACATAGTAGAAGAACTTTTTCCAGAAGATACAAAAACATTTCTATTGGCACAAGAACTTTATGAAGAAGCTGTCAACGATCTAATACATGATGAGGCTATCAAAAATAACAGAAGACCAGACGGTAGAGATATGGATACGGTAAGGCCACTTTTTGCGCAAGCTGGTGGAATATCACCGATACTGCACGGCTCGGGCATATTCTACAGAGGAGGCACGCACATATTCTCAGCACTGACTCTGGGCGGACCTGGTGATTCACAAATCATTGATGGCATGGAAACAGGTGAAAGTGAAAAGCGATTTATGCATCACTACAATTTTCCACCATTTTCTTCTGGTGAGACAGGCAGAATGGGTGGCACAAACAGAAGAATGATCGGCCACGGAGCTCTGGCGGAAAAAGCTCTTCTCGCAGTAATTCCAGAAAAAGAAATATTCCCTTACACAATCAGATTGGTTTCTGAATCAATGGCGTCAAACGGCTCAACATCTATGGGTTCTGTATGTGGCAGTACACTAGCTCTAATGGATGGGGGTGTGCCTATAAAAGCTCCTGTAGCTGGTATTGCTTCAGGTCTCATGATGAAAAACGACAAAGAATACAAAGTTCTCACAGACATACAAGGCCCAGAAGATCACCATGGAGATATGGATTTTAAAGTAGCAGGCACAAGAAATGGTATTACTGCTGTACAAATGGATGTAAAAGTAGACGGCATTCCACTTCACGTTTTTCCTGAAGCTCTAGAAAAAGCAAAAAAAGCTCGTCTACACATACTCGATGTAATGGAAAAAGCAATCAATGCACCGCGACCAAATATTTCTATTAACGCACCGCAGATTGTTCTAATAAAAATCAAACCCGACCAAATAGGTTTGGTAATAGGCTCTGGCGGAAAAACAATTAAAGATATAAAAGAAAGAACTGGAGCAGAGATAGACATTGAGGACGATGGCAGTGTTTTTATCACTGGCAAAAATGGTAGCGCAGAAAAAGCTGCCGAAATAATCAGAGCGATGACAAAAGAATGGGTAAGAGGAGAAAGAGGGGTGGGGGAAATTGTAAAACTTGTAGAATTTGGTGCTTTTGTAGCCCTCGACGCAAACACAGAGGCTCTACTACACATATCCGAGATAGCACCAATGAGAATAGAGAAGGTTGCTGACGTTCTAAAAATGGGAGACAAGATACCTTTTGTGGTGAAAGAAATAGATGAGAGAGGTAGACTAAAACTTTCATTAAAAGACGCCGACCCAGATTATATAAAAAACAAACTGGGGAAAAAATAGGAGCCGAGTAAGCGGGGTTCAAAATACACGCCAAAGTTTTTGCAAAAACTTTGGCGTGTATTTTTTGGCATGTTATAATATTTGCAAAAGAGTATGACACCTACACCATACAATAACCAGAACAGAGACAATGGTCAGAGTGGTTTTCCTAATACTGGAATATATACCAACCCAAATCAAACATCTGGCCCACGAGCGTACGTGCCACCCAGCACCGCCGCCGCACCAGAAATGCCCACAAACACAAATCCTGATTTGCCAAATATTCGCACTTACAAAAGTGACGTAGCAAATGTTATACAAGCCCAAAATGAATCTTTGGTCACAATGGCTATAGCAGAAAAAAAACGAAAAGAAGAACAACAAGAGCAAAACTCAGGAGAAAAACCATTCCCAATTGGCACAATAGTTACAGTGCTTATCAGCATACTCCTCATAGCAGGTGGGGGAGGAGTCATAGGATATTATTTTTATAATAACCAAAAAACTACAACACCACCTCCAATAGTAATTCCAAAAAGTATCATTATATTTGAAAATGAAACGAAAATTTCAACAGACAACTGGACAGCTGACGGCGCAAGAACTGATCTAATAAAAATTAGTTCAGAAAATGTGCCCCAAGGAAGCATAAAGAAAATCAAATTGACCAGCACAGAAACCGGTCTAGAAACCGAAGCGAGACTTTCTAGTTCTATGATAAAAGCCGGTGTTAGAGCAGATGCTGGCCTACTAAGATCATTTGATGGTGAATATATGCTGGGCATATTTGGAAGTGACAGCAATAAACCTTTTTTAATTACTGAAAATAGTTTATATGAAAATGCTTATGGAGGAATGCTCGCGTGGGAGAAAAACATGGTTGAAGATATGGCCAATATTCTACCTATAATCAAAAAAGATGAGCCGGTAGTGGTAGCAACATCAACAAAAGCAACAACGACAACACAAAACCTAATACCAACCACCGAAACATACAATTTTAGTGACAAAATTATCGGCAACAAAGACGTTCGTTTGGCCAAAAATCGCAAAGGTGAAACAATGCTTTTGTATTCTTTTATCGACACAAAAACAATACTCATCACCAGAGATGAAAAAACTTTTACCAACATACTAGAAAGATACATATCATCTAAGCTAGTAAAATAATCTTCTTTTGGTATCATATAATCTATGATAGATACAAAAAAATACGAAGAGATTCTAAAAAATGAACTCGCTCAAGTTGAAGCCGAATTAAAAACTGTAGGTAGAATAAACCCAGACAACCCAGCTGATTGGGAAGCAAAACCAGCTGATATGGACATACACAGATCAGAAGCAGACGAGGTGGCTGACAACATAGAAGCATTCGAGGAAAATTCTGCGGTTTTGAAACAGCTTGAAATTCGATACAACGAAATAAAAAATGCTCTAGAAAAAATATCAAACGGTACATACGGTATATGTGAAATAAGTGGTGAACCAATAGAAGAAGACAGACTCGAGGCCAACCCAGCAGCCAAAACCTGTAAGAAACATATAGAAAAATAAAAATGAGTTTTGCGAAAGTACACAGCGCACAAACAACACTACTCAAAGCAAACATAATCGACATAGAGGTGGATCTCGGTAAAGGGCTCCACTCTTTTGCTATTGTTGGACTAGGAGACAAGGCTGTAGAAGAATCTCGCGACAGGGTAAGCGCAGCAATAAAAAATTCTGGCTTTGAATCTCCGAAAAGTAAAAATCAAAAAGTTGTAATAGCCCTCGCCCCAGCAGATCTAAAAAAAGAAGGTCCGATTTTTGATCTGGGTATTGCACTCGCATACCTTTTGGCTGGAGAAATTATAAAATTCGACACAAAAGATAAAATTTTTTTAGGAGAGCTATCACTAGATGGTGAAATTCGTCCAATATCTGGCGTGCTCATACTCACACAAGAAGCAAAGAAAATGGGTTTCAAAGAAATATATGTTCCATACTTAAATAGAGAAGAAGCAAGCATCATAGATGGAATAAAAGTTTTTGGTGTAAAAAATCTCAAAGAAACAATCGAACATCTCAATGATTTACATAAAGGCGACAAAATAGAACTAAAACCAGAAAACAAAATAGAAATAAACAGAACTGTATATCAAAATGTTTATGATATGGCTGACATAAAAGGACAAGAGGCGGCAAAACGGGGACTGGAGATCGCGGCGGCTGGCGGACACAATATAGCAATGTACGGGCCACCCGGCACAGGAAAAACAATGCTAGCCAGAGCTTTTTCTGGAATATTACCGGAATTAACTTTTGAAGAAATATTGGAGACTACAGGTATACACTCTGTAGCCGGAATACTTGGTGACACATTTGTAACAAACCCACCATTTAGATCACCGCACCACACATCATCATATGTTTCTCTGGTGGGAGGTGGAGCAATACCAAAACCGGGAGAAATAACTCTGGCACACCGAGGAGTACTTTTCCTTGATGAATTTCCCGAATTTGAAAGACGTGTAATAGATTCGCTGAGACAACCACTAGAAGAAAAAGTCATACACATATCTAGGTCAAAAGGTTCTGCCCATTTTCCAGCACATTTCATATTGGTTGCAGCAATGAACCCTTGTCCTTGTGGCAATTTCGGTACTAAAGGTAAAGAGTGCATATGTAGCCCGATAGCAATTACCAGATACGAAAGAAAAATCTCTGGACCTATTATCGACCGCATAGATTTGTGGGTAGAGGTTGCAAGAGTAGACTTACGAAAACTAGGAAATGATAATTCTCACGGAGAAAATACAGAAACTATAAAAACAAGAGTAGCAGAAGCCAGAAGGAGACAGACCAAAAGATATTCTGAAGCTGGCTCACGTGCAAAAACCAACGGTGAAGTGGGTGCAAAGGATTTGGAAAGAATAATCAAACTCAAAGATGAAACCAGAGAGATATTAAATCTATCAGCTGAAAAACTGGATTTATCACCCAGGGTATATCATAGAATAATTAAACTAGCCCGCACCATAGCAGACCTAGATAATAGCGAAGACGTTGAGCCAGCCCACATACTAGAAGCAATACAGTACAGACCAAAAAGAAAATAAAACCGGACGCGTCCGGTTTTATTTTCAAAATCAAGAAGATGATAATATATCTTAATTAAACCTCTTATTCTAAAATGGATTTTTTGCGCCACGAATCTCAAAGTGCAAATGCACACCAGTAGCACCCTGAACTTTGCCAGAATTACCCATTAGACCAACTTTTTGGCCTTGAGACACCGTATCTCCAACAGATACTAGATTTTCACTGAGGTGAGCGTACAAAGTTTGTGTGCCATTTGAATGTGAGATTACGACATACTTTCCATAACCACTATTCCAGCCCGTAGTTTTGCTTACAATCACAACACCAGGTGCAGAAGCGACAATAGGCGTACCATAAGAAGCGGCAATATCAACAGCGTTGTAGCCGTGTATACCTTGAGTCCTCACACCACCGACCAGAGGGCGTATATAATAGCCACTGATTTTTGGATAAGAAGAAATTGCTTTGGCAATAGGTGATTTTATGGTGCCGGTAGATGTCTTTGTAACTGGCGCTGGGGCTATTTCTCCATCTGGTACCAAAATAGTATCACCGACAGCAAGTTTGGCATCGGCAGACAAACCGTTGTACTGCAAAACTTCATCAATATCAGCTTTATATAAATTAACAATTGATTTAACCGTGTCGCCACTTTTTACAACATGTTGAACACCAGAAACAGGCAAAATAACGAGAGTTTGCCCCTCAGAAATTACGCCTTTTTTAATATCGTTGCCCCAAATAATTGTATTTGAAGTTACGCCGTACATTTTGGCAATAGCAGAAATAGTATCTCCCTTACGCACAGTATAAATACTAATTCTATCTTTTGGCATTTCCGGCTCTACGGGCATACTTTCCACAGCAAGAACATTACCATCCACCAACATCAAATCCTCATTTGGATCAATGGGAGTTGCTTCAGGATTTAAAATAGCCTGAGGAAGGGGGATAGTCTGAGAATTATAACTAGGAACCTCATCAGCAGAAACTTTTTCCGCACCACCAAAAAGTCCGCTAACAAATTCTGTTATAGACCAAGCACTAGCCTTTGCCGGCACAAGAGTAATAGCCGTTACAAGTATTATGGCTAGAAATAATGATATTTTTGATTTTATACCCTTTAATACCGCGCCCAAAAGGGGAAGAAAAGCCCAAAAATTTACTATAAGCCTAAAATTAATGATAATTCTGTCGTCCGGAAAGCAGTTTTGTATTATTAACCGCCCTAAATGGCTTTGTATAGCCATTTAATACTATTCGTACCGTAAAAAGGTATCTTTACAGTATACTTTTTGATACAAGTAAGTCAAACCCGAAAAAGCCTGGGTGTGGACAGCAAATATCATGCTATAGTTATAAAATGCAACACTTAGAAGGATTAAATTCGCCACAAAAAGAAGCCGTACTCACTACAGAAGGACCTCTGCTCATTATTGCTGGAGCTGGAGCAGGAAAAACAAAAACCATTACACATAGAATTCTGCATCTTATTAAAAATGGGGTTAACCCTAGTAGTATTTTGGCAATTACTTTCACCAACAAGGCCGCAAAAGAGATGCGTGATAGGGTAGAAAAGATTTTGACCCAAGATAAAGAATTAAATATGCCAATCTCTATGAGTGAGAGACCGTTTTTGAGCACTTTTCACTCTCTTGGTGTCCATATCATAAAAGAAAACTCAGCTCTACTCAATCTACCACGTCATTTTGGCATATTTGATAAAGCTGACTCAAAAAGAGCAATAAAAGAGGCAATCGAAAACGCCGAGCTTGATCCGAAACAATATGACCCAGGATCAATGATGAGTGTCATATCAAAAAATAAAGGTAATTTTTTGACAGCCAAAGAATTTGCCGAAAAAGTAATTGGTGATTACTATCCGAGCATGGTTGCCAAAGTATGGCAGAAATATGAAGCAATATTAGAAAAAGAAAAAGCACTAGACTTCGATGATTTGTTATTGAAGACAGCAAAACTACTAGAAAATAATCAGGAAGTTCTAAACAGATACCAGAATATCTGGAAATATATTCATGTAGATGAATATCAGGACACAAACAAAGTACAGTATATGATCGCGCGTCTGTTGTCACAAAAAAGTAAAAATATTTGTGTAGTGGGTGACGCAGACCAAAATATATATAGTTGGCGAGGAGCACAAATCAGAAATATTCTTGATTTCGAAAAAGATTTTCCTGGTGCAAAAATAATTCTCTTGGAACAAAACTATAGGTCTACAAAAAATATACTAAAGGTTGCAAACAAAATTATTTCCAAAAATACTTTTAGAAAAGAAAAAAATCTTTTTACAGAAAATGTAGATGGAGAAAAAATTGGTCTATTCCAAGGTTATGATGAAGCCAGTGAAGCTGACTTTGTAGCCAGAAAAACCAAAGAAATAATGGCCAGCGGAGTATCTGGAGAAGAAATTGCGGTGCTATATAGAGCCAATTTTCAATCACGTGCACTAGAAGAAGCCTTTTTGGCCAACGACATATCATACCAATTACTCGGCACAAAATTCTTTGAGCGAAAAGAGGTCAAAGATGTATTAGCTTTTATCAGAGCCGGGCTAAACCCAGAAAGTCTCGGAGATATAAAGAGAATAATCAATGTGCCAGCAAGAGGTATCGGCAAAGTTACGCTATTAAAAATGTTTGCGGATGACAAAAACTCACTCACCGGTACCACAAAGAAAAAAGTTGATGATTTTTATGTCATATTAAAAAAAATCGGCGAAGCAACAAAATCAAAAAAGCCATCTGAACTAATAAAATTTGTCATAGAGATTACTGGCATTGAATTGTCTCTCAAAACAGGAAATGATGAGGATACAGAGAGACTCGAAAACATTCAAGAGTTGGTGACTTTGGCAACCAAATACGATGAATTGCCAATAGAAGAAGGCACCGAAAAAATGCTTACAGACGCAGCTCTGGCATCTGATCAAGATGAACTACGTGAAGAGAAAAAAGGGGTAAAACTCATGACAGTGCACTCTGCAAAAGGATTAGAATTTGATTATGTGTTTATTACAGGCCTTGAAGAAAATCTTTTCCCACACAAAAAATATGGAGAAGAAAATATTTCAGACGAAGAGGGGGAAGAGGAGAGAAGACTTTTTTATGTTGCCATTACGCGCGCACGCAAAAAAGTTTATCTAACATACGCGGAAACACGAACTATTTTTGGCTCAAAACAAGTAAATATCCCTTCAGAATTTGTATGTGAAATAGATGACGACATGATAGAGGGTGAAGAAGTCGGAGGCGACATTGAAAGAAGGAAACCCCTTATTAGTATAGACTTCTAGCGCATTAACCGTTACCATGTCTCTATGCGAGCAAAAAAATCACTGGGACAAAATTTCCTAAAATCAAACAGCGTACTCAAAGAAATAGTTGAGGCTGGGGAAGTGGTACCGACAGATACAGTGCTAGAAATAGGTCCCGGCAAAGGCGCTCTCACAAAAGTTTTGCTGGAAAAAGCAAACAAAGTTGTGGCTATAGAAAAAGACGACCTCTTAATTCCCATATTAGAAGAAACATTTAGAACAGAAATACAGAACAAAAAATTGTCACTGATTCACGGAGACATAATGGAGCACACACCAAAGTCTCTCGGTGTGGAAGGAGAATACAAACTTATTGCCAACATACCATACTATATCACCGGACAAATTATTAGAAATTTTCTAACAACAGATACCAAACCAAAAACGATAGTACTTTTGGTTCAAAAAGAAGTTGCTGATAGAATCGTGGCAAGAGATGGGAAAGAAAGCTTGCTTTCCATAAGCATAAAAGTATACGGCACACCAAAATATATCGGCAAAGTTTCAAAAAAATATTTCTCACCTATGCCCAAAGTGGATTCGGCGATAATCAAAATAACTAATATAAATAAAGACTTTTTTGATGTTATAGATGAAAAAGACTTTTTTGAAATAGCCCGAACTGGCTTTCAACACAAAAGAAAACAGCTTCTTGGTAATTTGAAACAAAAATATAAAAATATCGATGTAGAAAAAATGTTCACGGCAATAAATCTAAACAAAAAAATAAGAGCCGAGGATGTTTCTCTAGAACATTGGAAATATTTTACACAAAGTATTTATCCAAAAAAATTAGAAAGCTAGGGAGGTGCCGACTTGAGTCATTACGCCACCGGGGTTGCCGGGTCTTCTATGCCAATCACCGCCTCCGTCATAAACCCAACAATAACTCGTACTAGGTAAATATTCACCGAGAGACAAAACGCCGGGTGTCGTAATATTTAAATTACTATAAGTCATAGTACCCACAGCAGAATATAGCAAACCGCCATTAAACGGAGGACCCATAACAATTAACCAGATCACTCCATAGCAAGGCAGTGTTGCAAGTACGCGCCCACCAAAAGGAGACAGGCCGACGGTTGCACTAGCCGTCAAAGGATAAACAGTGCCCACGAGCAATACCAGAATTGCCATAAATAGATAAATTATTTTTTGTATTTTTTGAAACATAATCATAATTATAACCTACAACTCAACATTTATTATACTCTGCTCTGAAAAACCTCCGTCACTGACCACAAAAAATATAAATGGCAATGCTTTTGTCTCTCCATCTCTCAGGAAGCGCTCAGGAATTTCACTATGTGGCTTTACGACAAAAGAAATGGTCTTGCCATCATTAGACAACGCTTCAAAAGCACCATATATAGTACGAACTTGATTTATTTTTGAGAAATTTTCACCAAAAACAGTTACCGTTGTGCCATACTTAACCACACTAGGTGATATAGAATTAATTTTTGGTATTCCTACAGAGCCATCTGTAATGGTTATAAAAAGAGAGCGCGTCGAAACATTTTTGCCATTACCAATTTTGAAATCATATCTACCAATAGGCAACTCATCTGGAACACTGAAAGCCATTGTGGTTGAGCTAATTTTTGAAACATTAGCGAGCATATATTTATCACCAAAATAAATTGTATTCTTATCGCCAAAACCTTCTCCATAAATATACACGGTTGCTCCTTTTTTTGCAGAATATGAGGACAATGAATAAGGAAAGATGTTGTCACTAGAAAGCTGGCTAGATATATTTGAATTCGTGCTAAAATCCTTATTTATAGCCTTTTTTGTAATAACAGCAGTAGTCGTTGCAACCTGAATCTTGGTCAAACTATTTAGCTTCTGGCGAGTTAAACTGCCCACAAAACCAGTACCTCTATAAAGACCAGCCGGGTACAAAACTTCCTTTGCATAAAGCTCTTGAAAACGCACGACTGCATCACGCGTTAGTAAGCCAAAATAATCTGTTTCTAAACCCTTTGAACCAAGGCCTGTGGTAGAGACAATGGTACGCTGATCGCTATTCAAAACTTTCTGCAATTCGAGCACGTCTTGCCCTCGCAAACCGAAGCTAATATTGTTTGAAAAAGTATAAGCAAATACAAAACTAGGGAAGAACGCTAGTAGAAAAATTAAAAAACAAAGTTTTTTCATATAAAAATTATATCATGCCAATAAAAAAAGAAGTTATCCACAAAAAAATATTAATTACGCAATATTTTCTGATACAATATATATGTGTTTAATACGCATATGTCTTTTTTGAACAAAAGATTACTACTTATATTTTTTTCTATTATTTTTGCTACTGGAATAATCGGTTTTGCTGTTTTTGGGAATACAAAAATAACTAATATTTCAGAAACAAAAAAAACTATAACTTATGATATTAATGAAACAAATCTAAAAATAGAAGACTCCACAAGTAATACACCTGATATTTTACCAACAAAAAAAGAAACTGCGCCTAAAAATCTTACTGTTACAGAAACTGCGGGACGAGAATTTATCACAAACTACATAACATTTAAAAATGAATATGGGATTATAGATGAAGACACAAAAAATGAAATTGTAACAAGAACAATAAACGGAACAAATGAAAGAGTTTTTGTTTATTCATTAGATGATTTAGACATCACCCCTTCAACAGACAAAAATACTGTCAAACTCTACATAAACAATTTAGGGAACATACTCACAGAAAATACAAAAAACATAACTGACAATGAGTTAAACATAATCGGTAGAGTTGTCACAGAAAACAAAAATACTGAAATAACCAAACTAGACCCAATCATAAAAGCTTACAAACAAATTACGACACAATTACAATCAATAATAGTTCCGGAATTGTATCAAAAAGCACATTTAGATTTATTGAATTATACGGTTTTTCTAGCTGATGACTCTACGGGCATGAGGCAATATTTCGCAGACCCAATGCGCACAATGGTGGCTATTTCCAACTATCAGGGCGATTTTTATAGATTTTCAAAAGCATTATCAGACATAGCCGAAATAACTAAAAAATTAGGTGTGACTTTTCAACAGACAGATAGTGGATATGCAATCATAAACGGAATATAATTATACAAGTATATTTATGAAAAACTCTTTAAAAAGAAGGATAATTGCCACACTGATACTTTTGGTTTTTGTTTTACCTGAATTTTTATTTGTTACAGAATTACAGGCAGAAACAACAGCGACTCCTGTGCCAGAAAGTGCAAAACCATTTCAAAGCACAACAATAAAAGGCCAGAGGGTAAAAACCGTAAGAGAGGACTATCAAGCAAAACTTAGAGCGATCACACCAGAATCAGGAGAGATGTTAAATAGAGAAGGTGAGATGGAAATTCTTAGAGCGGACACGAGAGCTAATTTAATAAAATCTGGTCTTACAGAAGAACAAGCAGATATAGCTACTGATGAAATAACGCAGAACACAACAACAAGTAGCACATCTGAAACTTCCTACGAAGGGGCAGCGAATGTCGGCGCACTTGATTCTTGTTTCGAAGAAATAACAGGTATTGGTCTTAAAAGACTAATAAGCGACCTGTCTAACGGTCTAAAGGGGGCTATTAGTTCTGCAATAATGACTGGAACAGCTATCATTCCTGGCGCCGAACCATTTCGAGTGCCAACATCCAACGCACCGCTAGAGACAACAGCGGCAGTATCTGCAAGTAATGCTAGCGCTATGTCATTCAAAGAAAATTGTCTAGACAAGATGGCCACGGCAATTGCAAAAGTTATGCTTCACCAATTTACAGACAGTATTGTTGCTTGGGCAGATAGCGGTTTTGATGGCAATCCAGCATTCGTTCAGGATCCAGAAGGTTTCTTTATGAGTGCAGGAGATAAAATTGGAGGTCAACTTATAGAAGGTTCTGGATTAGGTTTTTTGTGTGATCCATTTAGTCTAGATTTACGTCTAAGCTTGGCCCAGAGAGCGCGAAAAACCCGCCAAATATCTTGTACCCTTAGCGACGTAATCAATAATGCTGAAAATTTTGCCAAGTTTACCGAAGAAGATTTTAATGTCGGCGGTTGGGATTCTTGGTATACAATGACTCAAAATCCTAGTAACAATTACCACGGTGCAAAATTGATGGCAGAAATGAATTTTAATATAGCTCAAAGCAGCGCGATTGAAAGTGAAAAAACACAAATTGGCTGGGGCGGGGGATTCCTATCCATGAAAGACGGTAATGGCAAAATCACCACACCGGGACAAACAATACAAGGTTCTCTCGAGCAATCTTTGGGTAGTGGTATGCGTGAACTAGAAATAGCTGATGAAATAGATGAGGTAGTAGATGCAATAACAACAGCTTTAATGAAAAAAGCCATAACTGGCATAGCAGGCGCAGCTAGATAAAATGGAAATGATAAGAAAAATTATTTTAATAATATTCATTGCAATAGCCGTTACAGCACCATGGTACTTTGTAAATGCACAGGTTACCGAATTGGCGGGTGCAGTTGCTGGCGGTTTAGACCCACTAGGTATAACACGCACAGTAGCTGAAACGGCTGCTCAAAAAGTAATTGGGGCCTCAATGGGCTCATTTAGTGAAACTCTATACCAATGGGGTATATTTATGTATTCACTAATAGCGAATGCAATATTATCATTCGCCTCTTGGACACTGTGGCTAGCGGGTGTTTGTCTAAATTTGACTATCAAGTTTGGTATTGTAGAAATGAGGACATATATAGAAAAGATAACTGCAATAAAAACATCATGGGTCTTTTTCCGTGATATAGCTAATATGTCTTTTATCTTTATAATTCTGTACATAGCTATTAAAACAATAATAGGTGCTGGAAGTTTTGCCACAAAAACCTTACTCACAAAAGTTGTTATATCAGCAGTGTTAATAAATTTTAGTCTTTTTTTTACAAATATTGCCGTAGATTCTTCAAATATACTTACCATTGGTGTTTTTAACCAGATACAAGAGATAACAAAATCAACAAAAACATCCAACTCAACACAGACACAGGCTAGCACAAACCAAACAACCACACTTGCTACACAGAGCAACATAAGCACCGCCATGGAAAGAGCAACAAATGCAATAAACAGCATGGATGGCGGAATATCTGGTGCGATAATGAACGGATTAAAAATAAATACCCTTTTTAGTAAAAATACAAGTAATTACGCTGACTATGTAACTAATTTTTACAAATTAGTCGTTATAACAATAGCCGGCTTAGTTCTTATATCAATTGCTGATTTTATAATTTATACAATAGCAATACTTTTTGCCATTAGATTTGTTTATATAATACTGGTAATGATATTGGCGCCAGTAGCTTTTGCTTCGGCAATTCTTCCAAAAACCGAGTTTTTGTGGTCTTGGTGGAAAACGACCCTAATGAACCAGGTTATATTTGCTCCCGTAATAATGACCCTGCTTTATGCAACCATACTCATAACAAAAAACATACAGGAAATACAGGCAACCACCGCACAAAATGTAACGTGGGCAAAAATATTGTCTGAGCCAGGTGTAATAGGTGACGCGCTTGGTTTTGGTATCATTTGGAGTTTTATGATAGTTTCCGGTTTATTCTTAGCAACAATAATAGTAGCCAAAAAAGCTGGTGCTCATGGCACAGATTTTGCGACAGGACTGGCATCACAAGCATCTTTTGGAATTACCAGATTGACTACAAAAGGCTTGGTACAGACAGCGCCGTCATTAGTCAGAGCTGTGGAGGCTGGTAGTAAGGGAATGTCTGCACGCACAGGACTTATTAATAAAATAAGGGGTGCCGGTATGGGCGCTGTTGGAAGCGCAGTTACCGACCTAAAGAAAGCTGGTAGTGAGGTGTTTGATGGTAGCATGCGAAAGGCTATAGCCAAAAACATAACGGAAAGTAACTATGACGTAAGAAAAATTGGCCCAGCTGGTGGGATAGAAGGAATAGTCAAATCAACGTTAGGAGTAAATCTAGGCAAGGGGGCACCAACAGCCGAAGAAACAGAAAAAGCTAAGCTGGAAGAACTAAAGAAAATACTGAAGTCAATGGAACCAAGTGACTTAGAAAAAGAAGTTATAACTGCAAAAATAGACAGTAAAAAGACTGCGCGACAAAATGATATTAAAACACAGCATCAACAGGCTATTCAAGCATTAGAAACAAAAGTAGGAACTGAAAAAACACAGATAGATCTAAATAATGCTCGAATTACCAAAATTAATGAAGAAATAAAAAAGATAGAAGAAGAAAAAATCATAATTCCAGGCGGCAAAAGTAAAGAAGAAAGGATAAATGAAAAGAAACAAGAGATAGAGAGGACACAAACGGAGAATAAAGAAGCGCAAGAAAAAATTGACAACATAATCAAAAAAGATGTCGAGGGATTAAATAAAAAACTAAAAGAAGACTTGGAAAAACTAGATAAGGATCTAGATAAAGAAAAAACTGAATTACTAACAGCAAAAAAAGATAAGGAAAGATACATAGCAAAATATGATACATATGCAGGGAATCAAGAAATGGCAGCGACTTTAAGAAGTTTTATAAAAGAGAAAAGTAAAGAAAAAAAGCTTTTTGAGCTAGCGGCGGGCGCGTTAAAAGAACAAGAGGATGCGACAAAGAAAGAAACAGAAAAAAAGGCGACTGAAGAGATAAAAACAGAAGGGGAAGGCGGCACAAAATAAAAATTAAAAATGGATACTGAACTAGAGATAATAAAATATTATGTCGATAGAGCATCTAAAAAAGTAAAGATGTTTTTAAAGACAGATGAATTAAGGAAAAATCTTGATGCGATATTGAGTGCAAACCAAATAACTGACGAAAAACAAAAAACTTCAATAGAAACAGAAGTTATGCTTGTTATCTTGGGCATGCAGAATAAAAATGATCTAGAACAAAATATTTTAAAAGAAACTGGACTCTCTGCTATTTTAACAAAATCAATAACACAAGCCTTAAAACAAAAAATTTTGCCAATATTGATATCAGAAACAGAAGAGTCTAAAAACACAACCACAGAAAATCATACAGAGGCGGATTCTATATATAGTGCTGGCGTAGAAATGTTGGAAGAAAACACAAGCGATACTGAACATATGCTGGAAGCACCAAACAAAGAGGACATAATGACCAGCATTGAAAATCCTGAAATGGCTCATAAATATGAACCGAGAATCAATATGAGTAACATGCAATCAGATAAACTAAGTAGTTTGGTAACCAACAAAACACAAGAAGAAAAAATTGTATTCAACAAGCCGGTACCATCACAACCAACACCAGCAAACTCAACACCAAGATACACAAGCCGTGATCCGTACAGAGAACCAATAGAATAATATGCAATTTCAAGTACCACAATTTATAGAAGTAGAGGACAAAATATTCGGCCCACTTACATGGAAGCAATTTATATACTTGGCAGGCGGTGGCGGAATAGTGGTAATTCTTTTTTACTTTTTACCTAGGTTTATGGCCATAATAATAGCTCTACCGGTTGTGGCTTTTTCTGTCGCACTCGCTTTTTACAAAGTAAACAACAGACCTTTTATAAATGTTGTGGAATCAATGTTTAAGTTTTATATAGGATCACGTTTGTATATTTGGAGAAAAACAGACAAGAAAATAACACCGAGCGACAATATGAGCGAAAGTAACAACGCCCAAATATATGTACCAAAACTTTCAGACAGCAAACTCAAAGATTTAAACTGGACTCTAGGTGTCAAAAAAGGGGATAGTGATCGATAACAACAAAAACGTTTTTGTTTGATATAATAAAACCATGGCATTAGGAAAAGCGTCACAGGATTTTGTTCCTATAAAAGAAATACGAGATAACATTATTGTATTAAAAGATGGCTCTCTAAGAGCTGTGGTGATGGTTTCGTCTATAAACTTTTCGCTCAAAGGTGAGGACGAAAAAAAATCTATTCTTTTCCAATTTCAAGACTTTTTAAACTCACTTGATTTTACAATACAGATTTTTCTACAATCACGTCGTTTTGATATTAGACCTTACGTGGCACTACTAGAGGGCAGACTACGGGAACAAATGAGTGATCTGATGAAAATACAGATTCAAGAATATATTAATTTCGTTCGAAAATTTACCGAACAAAACAACATCATGACCAAAAACTTTTTTGTGGTCATACCATATTCACCAGCCATAATACAAGGCGGGAAGGGTGTGAGTGGTATTGTTGGTAACATAACAGGCAAAAAAAGTACTGCGGACATCAAAGCTAGCTTCGATGAAAATATTACGCAGCTAGAACAGAGGGTATCGGTAGTGGAGCAGGGGCTTACTAGATGCGGACTGCGCGTAGCCCAACTTGGCACAGAGGAAATAACAGAGTTATTTTACAAATTATTCAACCCCGGAGAGACCGAAAAACCAATACAATAATATGGGTATATTTGATTTTTTAAAACCAAAAAAGAAAGCAATAACAACAGGGGGTGTCTTGCCTCAGCAGATTTATGATGCTGGCTCACTAGAACTCAAAGATATAATTGCACCGAGCGCCCTAAAAGTTTCTCCAAAAGAAATAAACCTCGGAGAAAAACTCGTAAGAAGCTTTTTTGTTATTTCTTATCCTAGGTTTTTGGGAGAAAGTTGGTTTGCGCCAATCATAAACTTGGACAAGGTTTTTGATGTTTCTATTTTTGTTCACCCAATAGAAACTACAAAAATTCTTAGACAATTTCAAAAAAAGGTTGCGGAGGTACAGAGCCAGATCCATATGAGAGAAGACAAAGGTCTCGTGCGAGACCCAATGCTAGACACAGCATACCAAGATCTAGAATCTCTACGCGACAACCTGCAACAAGCTCAAGAAAAGCTATTTGATGTTGGATTATACATATCTATATACGCACAAACAGCAGAGGAACTAGACAAAACCGAATCAGAAATAAAATCGATTCTAGAATCACGCCTAGTGTATGTAAAACCAGCACTATTTCAACAAGAGCAAGCATTTAGAAGTATCATGCCAATAGGCAATGACGAATTAGCGACAAATTCAAAACTTAACTCTTCTCCGTTATCAAGTCTTTTTCCTTTTACATCTTTCGACCTGACATCCGACAAAGGTATTTTGTATGGTATAAACAGGCACAACTCAAGTTTGGTTTTGTTTGATCGTTTTTCTCTAGAAAACTACAACTCTATAATATTTGCAAAATCTGGTGCTGGAAAATCCTACTGCACCAAACTAGAAATACTAAGAACCTTAATGTTTGATACAGATGTGATTGTTATAGATCCAGAAAGGGAATACGAGTATATGGCCGAAGCGACGGGCGGTAGATATTTCAAAATATCTTTAACATCTGAACACCACATAAACCCATTTGATTTGCCAATGCCGAGAGAAGATGAATCGGCTTCTAGTGTGCTCCGCTCAAACATCATCAACCTTGTCGGGCTGTTTCGTATTATGCTAGGCGGTCTTTCCCCAGAAGAAGACGCTATTATTGACCGTGCTATTACCGAAACTTATGCCCTAAAAGACATCACCGCTGATTCTAATTTTGAAAACATAGAACCACCACTCATGTCAGATTTTGAGCTGGTTTTGGCCGGCATGGAAGGAGCAGAATCACTGGTACAAAGACTTTCAAAATACACAAAAGGTACATGGGCAGGGTTTATAAATAGACCAACAAACATAGACATAAACAAAAAATTTGTCGTCTTTTCTCTACGAGATATGGAGGATGAACTAAAGCCTGTGGCAATGTATATAGTTACACACTATATATGGAATGCTATTCGCAAAAATCTCAAGAAACGCTTGCTGGTTATTGACGAGGCGTGGTGGATGATGAAATCCGAAGACACGGCTTCATTTTTGTTGAGTCTTGCAAAGAGAGGAAGAAAATATTATTTAGGTTTGGCGACAATCACCCAGGACGTGGATGATTTTCTAAAATCTCCATACGGGGCACCCATAATAACAAACTCATCAATACAAATCCTTCTAAAACAAGCTCCGTCTTCTATGGAGAGACTTCAACAAGTATTCAATCTCACTGAAGAAGAAAAGTATCTACTACTCGAATCAAACGTGGGGGAGGGCATGTTTTTTGCTGGACTAAAACATGTTGCTATCAAAATCTACGCCTCATACACAGAAGATCAAATTATCACATCTGACCCTTCACAAATACTTGCAATAGAAAGAAATCGAAAAGAAATTGGTGGTGTATAATTAGACTATGGCAATCAATATTCCACAAAAGCCACAGATACCGGCGACCAAAACACCTAGCCTAAGAAACGGCCCCATGACGAGAAGAGATAGAATGGAGGCTATGGCCGATGAACAAAACACAAACAAACAAAATAGCAAGATTGGGTTTTTAGCTATTTTTGTACTTATGGGTTGGGGTATACTTTCTGACATAATAGGTATTATTATTTTGTTTATTGGTTTGGATGATTTTTTTATTTTGGATATTTTAAACATCCCAGTTTTTATCTATTTTCACATAAAAAATGTAGACAAAACACCAATGTATGTGCCAACACTAATAGAGATAATACCGTGGATAGGGGCATTGCCTATGCGCACAGTAGGTATACTTGGGGTCATTGTAGTAACAAACTGGCCAGATAGTGGCCTTGCCAAAATATACGAAACCTTTGGCATGATTGCCAAAAAGATCAATATAAAAACAAGTGGGAGCGCACCCAAAACACCGATTAAAAAATAATCATAATTATTCTGTTATTTTGTGTAACAAATATGTTATAATTTAATAGTATGTTTTCTCTAAAAAAGATTATTCTAATAATATTTCTGCTCACACCTTTTGTTGTTAGTGCAAAAATATATCCAGAAGATATTATCGTAACAGTTACTCCAGAAAACCCAGAAGCAAACAAAGAGGTGACTGTTAATATGAAATCTTTTGCAGCCGACACTGACAGATCTGTAATAATATGGACAGTTAACGGCAAGCAAATTAAAAATGGTGTCGGAGAAAAAGAAATTCAAATTAAAACTGGAGACGTGGGCACAGAAACAAGGATAGTAATCACAGTAATAGATTCTGAAACAAAAGAAAGTGTAAATAAAACGATCAGTATTTCTCCAGCAATTATTGATATAGTTTGGCAATCACAAGCTTACGTGCCGGCATTTTATAAAGGCAAAGCATTATTTCCTCATCAAGGTACAGTTACTCTAACAGCAATACCAACGATAGTTAGCAAAAATGGGGCCAAAATAAACGCTGATAATCTTATATATAAATGGAAAAAAGATGGCGTAGTGTTGGGAAGCTTGTCTGGCTATGGCAAAAAAACTCTAACTCTTTCCGGAGAAGTAATCTCTAGGCCGATAATAGTTTCCGCAGAAGTATCTACCACAGACGGTAGTAGCCAAGGCGCAAAAGAAATTATTCTAAATCCACAAGAAGCTAATATAAATTTATATAGAAATAGTAGCACTTTGGGTATTTTATTTAATAAAGCACTAAAAAATATACACGAAATGAGTGGTAGAGAGATAGAAATCATTGCTGTTCCGTATAATTTTAGCGTAAATAATAAAAACTCAACAGATTTAGAATATAAATGGACAATGAATGGTGGCGGCATTGAAGGGGGAAGTGATTCAAAAATATTTAGAATAAATGACGACCAGACTGGCTCATCAGAAATTGGGACAAGCATAAGACACAAATCAAAAATTTTGCAGTTTTCATCTGAAGAAATAGTATTGAAATATAATTCAAAAAACTAGTATGAAAAAAATCATAGCCATAATCATAATACTTATAGTGTCGCTTCTAATAGTAGGAATGACCGCCAATAGTCTTTTTGCAGCAGAAGACAAGGTAAATAATTTTTTTGATACATCATATGAACCATTGTCTCCGCTTCCAGGCCTAGAACAAGCCGCTGGTGTAGACACTGATTTAGAAATTTATCTCCAAGGAGTGGTGCGTTTTCTTATAGCCCTAGCCGGGGGCCTCGCGGTAGTTTATATAACAATTGGAGGTGTAGAATACATGCTTTCCGACTCTGTTACATCCAAAGAAACGGCCAAAAATCGTATTCAGGCCTCAATACTAGGATTAATACTAGCGATAATCTCTTGGCTTATACTATATACCATCAATCCGACCCTGCTTGAATTAAAGATATTTGGATAATACATATGACAAAAAAAATAATCTTATTATTTATAATAACAGTGACGGTAGTGGTAGGTATAATTTTTGGTATATATTTTTTTAACAACAAAACAACCACGACCACCAGCACATCTACCACAACAGCACCTATTGGGTTTTTTCCTTTCGGCACAAACAACAACGAACAGCCTGCAACAAGCACCCAGTCTATCGTCGCCACATCAACAAATACAGAATCTTTGCCTAGACTACGACAAATTACCAATAGCCCAACAGCAGGAATCATAGCATTGGGCACAAATAGTAGCTCTACAGCAAGATACACAGAAAGAGCTACCGGACACATATACGAAGCTTTTCTAAAAACAGGGGAGATAGTGCGTCTTTCAAATACAACCATACCTAAAATATACGAAGCTGTATGGAACCCTGTGGGAGCATCAACAATATTTAGATACCTAACAGACAGCGACAATTCTATTGAAAGTTATTACGCTAAACTAATATCACCATCTGCAAAAAGCACGAGTACAGAAACTACTCTTCAGGGTACATTTCTAACAAAAAATATAACTGGTTTATCAATATCAGAAAAAGGTGACAAAATTGTTTATGTTAAAAAAGAAGGGAATATTGAAATATCAAACATAGACGGAACAAAAAAAGTTCTAATCTACAACACACCAATTAATGAGTGGGTTGTTGAGTGGGCAACAGAAAATCTAATAACCATAACAACAAAAGCATCAGGAAGTACTGATGGTTTTATGTATACACTAGATACAAAAGGTGGCCTGCCAAAAAGAATACTTGGTAATATACCAGGACTCACAACTCTAGCCGATAACACGGGAACAAACATTGTCTTCTCTCAATCAACGGGCGCAAGTGTTGTTATGTCTATGAAAAATACAAAAACTGAAACAATAGTTGGCCCAATAGCTAATACTCTCCCAGAAAAATGTATCTGGAGCAACAAAGAGTTTGGCATAATATACTGTGCAATACCAGATTTTATGCAAAATGCTACTTACCCAGATGATTGGTATAAGGGGCTAATATCTTTTGAAGACTCTATCGCAAAAATAGATACAAAATCTGGTGATATTACAGTTATATCAAAAATGACAAATGAAGCGGGACAGGGCATAGACGCCACAAACCTGAGTCTAACAAAAGATGATAATTTCCTAGTATTCATCAACAAAAAAGACCTTACTCCGTGGTCTTTGAACCTCAAAGCAAAGTCTCCTTCACAAAACTAGTTAGATATTTGTATCGTTTAGTAAAGATGCGTCTTTTGAATCTGTATATTTTATTACCAATCTTCTCGATGCGCCATCACCTCTTGATTCAGTAATTATATTTGGATCATTTTCTAACATTGTATGTATAGTCATTCTTTCATAAGAAGACATAGGGTCCATTTCTATTTCTGTCTTAAAAGATTTGACCCTCTCGGCCAAAACACGTGCTTTATTTTTTAACATCTCAAGATTACTTTCTTGATAGCCATTTATATCTATAGAAAAATTAAAATCTTCCGGTGCGTCCTTTAGAATAACTTTTTTTATCACATGACTCAAAGCTGTAAAATGTTCTCCATGTCTACCAATAAGCAGGGGAGCGTCCGGAGTCTCAATCATAAACCTAGGAGAAGAAGCCTCGTTTGCAACCTTTACGTCAGTTACACGCACAGTCATCTTCTTTAAAAAATCCTCAATGGCCTGTTTTATCTTTTGTATATCCATATTACTTCTTATATTTACGTCTAATTACGAGCTCCTGCCCAATAGTGAAGATATTACTCGTAATTAGATAAAGCGCAACAGCCCCAGAGACTGTATAGCCTACAATAAACATAAAAAGTGGCAAAACATACCTAGCTTGGATATTCATACTGCGCGCCAAATCATCTTTGAAAGAAGGTTTTTCTGATTTTGGTGGTGTTGGTGGCATAGAAAAATGTGCCTGAATATAAGCCGTAACACCAGTAATAACCGCAAGTAAAATGCTTCTTTTTGTAATATCAAAAAAACCCAAAAATAGCATACTAACCTTTTCAGGAACCGGCACAAAAGAATACAAAAGATCGACCGTTATACTTGGCAAACCAGATTTCAAAAAAATCTGATACAACGCAATAATTATTGGAAGCTGTATCAAAATAACAAAAAAACTTGAAAATGGATTTATTTTCTTTTCTCTATAAAGCTCTAGCATTTTCTTGGCCTGCTCTTGTTTATCATTCTTGTATTTCTCTTTGATAGAAGCCATTTCTGGTTCTATATTTCTCATTTCAATCTGGGTACGCACAGCACTCTTGGTGAGGGGGAATAAAATTAATTTCACAATACAAGTAAAGGCAATGACCGCTAACCCAACATCAGCAAAAGGAATTATATCTATAAGATAAACAAGACCATTATAAAGTGGTTGATACAAAATTGTAGTAAAAAAACCGTGACTCATTCGGCTATTGTATATCAAAAAAAAGCTCTACACAAGAACACCTGCGTTTTTAAAAAGTTTTTCCAACTCTCTAGACAAATCCGCTGGGGAAGTAGACACAACAGCGTTTTTTGCATAAAAAACAAGAGCGAAGCCGTGTTTCGTATTTGGCATCATTTTGTAAATAGCTGAGTATAATTTTCTTTTTATTTTATTTCTAATAACTGCTGTTTTGCCATCTTTTTTAGAAACCACAACAGAAAAATGGCTAGTACTGGAGATTATTGGAGAAATTCTCAAAGAAAAAAGAGGTGAGTTTAAAATCCTCCCCCTCTCCATTTCTTTGAATAATTGTTTTGAGATCCTGTATTTTTGAGGGATCATAAAAGAAACTTAGACAGTAAGTCGCTTTCGGCCCTTTTGCATTCGGCGCTTTACAGTCTTGCGACCACCGGCTGTTTTCATTCTAGCTCGAAAACCATGTGCTCGGCTTCGCTTTCTCTTTTTAGGCTGATATGTAATTGACATAGAAAGGATTATATAGATTTTCAAAAATATTTCAAGTCCTTATTCAAGCTGAAGCAAGTCTTGCCAAAAGAGCAGGAGGGAGGCGTAACTCGCAATCCACACCATATTCACAACTTATCAACACATTCATGGTGTATGCACAAGTTCTCTGACTTGTCCTAGGGTATATAATATCTCTACTGTTAGTTAATTTTATCTAAAACAATGATGGACAATAAAAAACTTTGGGATGGCGTCCTTGTAGAAATGGAACTTTCTGTTTCCAAAGCTAATTTTGCCACGTGGTTTAAAGATACCTTTATACACAAACTAGAAGATGGAGTTGTTTTTATTAGTGTACCAAATGCTTTCGTAAAGGAATGGCTTTTCACAAAATATCACAACAACATTCTAAAGGCCTTGAGGAAGCTTTCTGACAACATACGCTCTTTAGACTATATGGTCAGCAAAGATGGCAAAAAACCCCCAGCACAAGACAAAAAAACATCTGGTACAACAAGAGAGCTTCCTCTTAATGATTTCTACATAAACAAAGAAGATAATCTTAACCCAAAGTACACTTTCAGTAACTTCATAGTTGGACCATTCAATGAGCTTGCTTATGCCGCGGCACAAGCAATTATAAAAAAACCAGGAAGTGTCTACAATCCATTATTTATTTATGGAAACACTGGACACGGCAAGACCCATCTCATCCAAGCCGTCGGCAACCACTTGAAACAAAATGGCACAAACCGACGCATTATGTACATCACGTCAGAAAGATTTCTAAATGACTACGTCAACTCAATGGGTATGGGGCAGGGCAGAGGTAATGACTTCAAAGAAAAGTACAGAAAATACGATATTTTAATAATGGATGATATACAGTTTTTGTCCGGAAAAGACAGGACTCAAGAGGAACTATTTCATTTGTTCAACTTCATGCATGAAAATAACAAACAAATTATTTTCTCATCAGACAAACACCCCAACTATATACCAAACCTAGAAGACAGGTTGAAGTCGCGTTTTGGTGCTGGCATGATTGTAGATATTCCATCACCTGATCATGAGTCCCGCTCAGCTATAATTAAAGCTAAATTAATAATGAATAATTTTTCTTTGGCTTCAGAAATAGTCGACTATTTGGCTGGGGTACTATCAAGCAATATTAGAGAACTTGAGGGGGCAATAAACACTATTATCTGCCAGACACAGCTCAAAAACCGAGAATTAAATATGAATGAGATAAGAAATCTCATCAAAGATACAGCCAAACCAAAGAAAACAATGTCTCCAAAAGAGATTATAAAAATTGTTACTGATTTTTATCGTATAGAAGAAAATGCTGTATATGAAAAAACCCGAAAAAAAGAAGTAATCAAGCCACGACAGATTATTATGTATTTACTAAGAGAGGATTTACAAATATCTTACCCATCCATAGGAGAGAAGCTTGGGGGTAGAGATCACACCACAGTTATGCACTCTTGTGAAAAGGTCAAAGACGATATTCAGAGCGACACAACCCTAGCCCAAGAGATAAGTGAGCTTCGAGCGATGATGCAATGATGTGGATAAGATTGTGTATAGTGTGTGGAGTATCTGAAAATAAGTTGTTTAAAAAGTACCGAGTAATACACAGGTTTAGAAAAGTGATAAAAAGCTGTACACAAAAGTAAGCATCGTACACACAGTTTTACACAATAAAAATATTAGAAATATTCAATATCTAATTCACAAAAATCACTTTTCCACTTGTACACAGGACTAATAGTAATAATAAGTATATTTATATAGAATAATTAATACATAGTGTATAACTTTTATGAAAATAGAATGTTTAAAAGATAAGTTGAGTTGGGCAATAGCTAAAGCAGAAAAAGTTACAGGTAAAAATCTAACCCTTCCTGTTCTTAGTTGTGTACTTTTGGAAGCAGAAAAAAATAATTTAACCATCAAAGCAACTAATTTGGATTTGGGTATTGAAATAAGTATTCCAGTAAAAACAGATAAAGATGGTAAAGTTGCTGTACCTGGTGCAGTACTGAATAATTTTATTTCTAGTTTAGGTAGTGATAAAACAGTTACTCTTGAGTTTGTAGATGGTAATTTAAATATTAGTACAGAATCATCGAGCGCAGTTATAAAAGCATTACCCTACGAAGATTTTCCCACTATTCCAAGGGTTTCTGATGAAAAAACATTTAAAATAACATCAACAGATTTCAGTAAAGGTTTAAAAGCTGTTTGGTATAGCTCTGCTGTTTCTAGTATGAAACCAGAGTTATCAAGTGTTTATATTTATCCAAACGATGAAGATGAAATTGTTTTTGTGGCAACGGATTCATTTCGTCTTGCAGAAAAAAAGATAAAATCAAAAAAACAAGTTAAAGATTTTTCTCAAATACTTATTCCGTTTAAAAATATTGCAGAAATAATTCGTATTTTGGACGAAATAAAAGACGAAGTAACTGTTTGTTTGGATAAAAATCAAATATCTTTTACTTATAGCAATATTTATTTAAACTCACGTGTTATAGATGGTGTTTTCCCTGATTATAAGCAGATTTTGCCAAAGGAATACAAAACTGAAGTTATTGTTTTGAAACAAGATTTACTTAATGCTTTAAAAACAGCAAACATCTTTTCTGACTCGTTTAATCAGATTCATATGCGTGTTGTTCCTAGTGCCAAGCTATTTGAGTTAAAAACCAAAAATGCAAACGTTGGTGAAAATACTAATAAACTAGATTGTAATGTTAGCGGAGAAGAGGTTTCTATAAATTTTAATTATAAATATGTTGCAGATTGTTTTCAGTCTGTAGATTCGGACTCCGTCTCGTTGAGTTTTAACGGCCTCAGCCGTCCTGTGGTGGTAAAGGGGGTATCAGATAAGAGCTTTACTTATCTTGTGATGCCGATGAATAAATAACATGAATGGTATCGGGTCATTTTTGGATAAATTTAAGCATATACTGCGTTCAGACATTGTCAGTCGTGAGATAGTCGTCTCTGTACTCAAAGATGTCTTGGGGGCCAATTTTGAGCCAAGCAGGGTGTCTATAAAAAATGGTACAGCAAAGATTTCAGCCCATCCTGTTTTTAAGAGCGAAATAGTTTTTAGAAAAATAAAAATATTAGAAGAATTAAAAAAAAGAGGAGCAGGACACATAAAAGATTTACAATAAAAAATGCGCACTAGGCGCATTTTTTTATTTATCTAAATCTAAAAGACAAAGCTCTCTCGGTTTTATTGCCCATAATATCGTAAACCGCTACTTTTATGAACGCTTTAGCTCCACTAATATCTTCTGAAACAGAGTTTGGTATGAAGGTTATAGAAGTTTTTTCGGTAGAAATTATTAGTTTGTTGTTTAGGTAGTAATCTGCTTTTTTGAAAGCGTATTTCCCAGAATAACCAAAGCTAATAGTCATTGCGTCATTTTCACCATATAAACCATTGGCAATGGGGGACGTTATGTTTACTTGCGGTGCATTTTCTGTTGAGTGTGTGTCATCATAAGATGTTGGTATAGATATTGTTTGTACATCTTTGCCGTTATCTTTTGCCCATTTTTGAACAGCATATTCCCATAATTTAAATTGAGAATCTTCATCTGGATTTGTTGGAATTGGACCGCGGGGATCGTTTTTGTTTACCCAGTACAGTATTGAGTGCACTCCTCCTGTTAGTCTTTCTTCAACAAAATCTTCGGGTGTATTGTTTGTTGCGAGTTTGCCGGAAGCTTTGTCTACGAGTACGGAAACACCGCCCTGCCACTTGCCCCTTAGAACAGGTTTTAGATCAATCGAATCTTCTATCTCCGGTAGGGGGAATCTTTCTGCTGGCATATCTTTAAAAATTTCATCCATAAAAGCTCTCCACATTGGAGCTATGATTAGACCAGCGACTTTTTTCTCCATCGCTTTGTTGCTGTTGTTGCCGGCCCATGCTCCTACAGCTATGCTTGGTGTATATCCAATAATCCAAACATCACGATAATCATTTGTTGTACCTGTTTTTACAGCCACATCTCTACCAGGGAAATATAATGGCGATTGTGCTCCATATGACGGCATTCTCGCTGCATTGTCTGTCAGTATATTTGAGATCATGAGTGCGGTATTTTTTGGGAGCACGTTTTTTGTACGTAGCTCAGCTTTTTCTATTGTATTACCATTTTTATCTCTTATTTCTTGTATGTATTGGTAAGGGTTTCGGTCACCGTTGTTGGCAAAAACAGAGTAAGCGCTAGTCATGTCTAGTGGAGAAACCTCTCCACCACCAAGTACGAGAGTTAGGCCGTATCTTCCTATGTCTGTGAGGGTGGTTATGCCCATGTCTTGTGCCAACTCCAGTACGTTTTGTGTTCCTGCCAAGTACAATGTTTTGATTGCTGGTATGTTTATGGATTGCGCCAAAGCCTGTCGCATTGTCATTGGCCCACGGAACTTGTCATCATAGTTGCCTGGCCTGTAGCAGTTCGCGTCACTCTTTTTTGGTGTACCATCAGGGTTACATTCTGTTGAAAATTCTGTTTCCACATCAAACAAAAGTGTTTCCGGGGTGTATCCCTTGTTGAATGCTTCTGCGTAAGCAAAAGGTTTAAACGATGACCCCGGTTGTCTTTTTGCTGTTACGACATTGTAGTTGCCATCTATTTCTTCATCAAAATAATCTCTTGATCCAACCATTACCAATATCCCACCAGTTTTTGGATCTATGGCCACAAGTGCTGCGTTCTCAGCATCAAATTTTTCTTTATTTTCTAGGGCATATTTTTTGACAATCTCCTCGGCTTTGAGTTGCATTTTGTAATCGAGGGTTGTGATGATTTTTAAGCCACCATTTTGTAGAACATCTTGTCCGTATTTGCTCTCAACTTGCTCACGGATAAATTGAACAAAATGTGGAGCTTTAATTTTTAGATCGTCTTTTGCGCGCCAAATAACTTGTTCACTTCGAGCAGAGTCATACTCTTCTTTTGTTATAAAATTTTCTGAAAGCATTTCAACCAATACAAGATTTTTTCTTTCTTCCAGTTTTTCTTTATTTTTGCCGTACGGTGAATAAAATGTCGGTGCTTGTAGTAGAGAGGCGAGATATGCCGCTTCTGCCAAAGTTACATCTGAAGATTTTTTGCCAAAAAAAGATTGCGAAGCTTCTTCTACGCCATATATAGAGCCACCATAAGGCATTTCGTTTAGGTACAGATTTAGTATGTCGTCTTTTGACATTACCTGCTCTAGTTTTATGGCCAGAACCCACTCTTTGAGTTTTCTGGCAATACTTTTTTCTCCACTGAGTAGAGAATTTTTTACTACTTGTTGAGTTATTGTAGAACCTCCTTGGCTAAAACTACCACTGGTCACGTTGGCGACAATTGCTCTAAAGAAAGAAGAAATTTTTATAGCGCCGTGATTATAAAAACCTTTATCTTCTATCGCTACTGTGGCGTTTTTGATATTTTTTGAAATCTGTTCAAATGGCACTACTGTTCTGCGTATGCCGTCATATACGTCATAGAGAAGCACTTCGCTAGTTTTATCGTATATTTTGGTTGATTGAGTAATTTTTCTCTGCTCAAAAGAATCAAGAGAGGGTATTTTGAATGTAGAAATCCAAAAAATAATCATACCTGTAATAATAAAAAAACAGGCGATAGCCACTAGTGTGACATCAAGCCATAGTTTTTTGCGAAACGACATTCGTTTCCAAATTTTCTTTAACATTTGTTACATTGTAACACACTTTTTGTTTGTACCCAAAAAACATTGGATATGTTAGAGTTTATTATTATGTTCAAGAAAACAACTCAAATTATTACTGATGAAAAAATTATTGACGGCTTTTTGGATCGAGGTATTGAGCAATTATTTCCAAATAGGGAAGATGTTAAAAAAAGACTTCTTTCTGGCAAGCAATTAACTTTTTATTTGGGTGTTGATCCTACTGGTCCAAGTCTGCATTTTGGACATGGAGTGCCACTTCGCAAACTTTCTCAGCTCCAAAAAATGGGGCATAAGATTATTCTTCTTATTGGTGATTTTACCGCAACCATTGGTGACCCAGACAAGCTTTCCGCTAGAAAACCACTTACAAGGAAAGAAGTTTTGAATAATTGTCGTCTGTACAAAGAGCAAGCTTCTCGTTTTTTGAGATTTACTGGTGCAAACAAAGCAGAGTTAAAATTTAATTCGAAGTGGTTAGCAAAAATGAATTTTGAAGATGTTCTGTCTCTCGCTTCAAAGATGACTGTTGATCAGATGCTCAAACGAGATATGTTTCAGCAAAGAATAAAAGAGAATCGCCCAATATACGTACATGAGTTTATGTATCCTCTTATGCAGGGCTATGATAGTTTGGTTATGAATGTAGACGGAGAAATTGGTGGTAATGATCAGATTTTTAATATGCTTGTTGGGCGTGATCTTGTAAAAGAAGTTCAAAATAGAGATAAAATTGTTATTGGCGCCAAACTTTTGACAGATCCTAATGGCAAAAAAATGGGCAAAACTGAAGGTAATATGATTACCTTTGCTGATTCTCCAAAAGAAATGTTTGGAAAAGTTATGAGCTGGACTGACGGTATGATTATTCCTGGTTTTGATTTGTGTACAGATTTGCCAAGAGAAGAAATCAAAAAAATTGAAGAATCTATGGCGAGCGGTGCCAATCCTAGAGATGCCAAGATACTTTTGGCAAAAACTTTTGTGGCGATATATTACGGTGAAGAGAAGGCACGTGTAGCGGAAGAGGAGTTTGTAAAAACTTTTGCAAAAGGTGGTGTGCCGGTTGATGTAGAAAGCGTGGTTGCTGAGGCCGACAAGATGCTTGTAGACGTTTTTCTTTCCAAGGAAATTGTAAAATCCAAGAGTGAATGGAGAAGGCTTGTAGAGGAGGGGGCGGTCTCAGAAACAATACAGAATATTTCTATCACCGATCCAAATATAAAGGTTTTTTCTGGTACATTTAAAGTAGGAAAAAGGAGATTTATAAAAGTCACATTAAAGTAAAAATTTGTTTTAAAAAACACCCCGCGAGAGCGGGGTGTTTTTTGTTTTACATTTCGTCTGAATCATCAAAACCGAAGTCGTCCTCCATATCCTCATCCATTTCTTCTTCGGCTAGCTCGTCTAATGACACGTCGCCCTCTGCTTTCTCTTCGTCAAAAGAGGCATCGACATCATTTTCTTCTATCTTGTCCTCTTCTTTTACAGGCTTCTTTACTTTTTTTGCATCCTTCATAGTGCAATATATTTTTTACTTTTTAATCATCCGCATAGCGGATTTATAGGCATATTTGTACCAGATTTAATTTTTTTTGCAAATATAAAAATATTAAAATGTGGAAAAGTATTAAATTTCTTTTCGATTGTGTGCGAAGCATGTCACTGCTCCAGCTATGGCATCGTACTCATCGTCGTGTTTAATGTCTTTGTTTATATCAATTATTTTGTGAAGCATGTTTATAATTTGTTTTTTGTCACTCTTGCCGTAGCCTGTTGTGGCAATCTTTATTTCTACGGGTGAATATTCAAAAATTTTAATATTAGAGCACTGTGCTTCATACAATATCACACCTCTAGCCTCAGCAACTTGCATGGCTGTTTTTTGATTTTTACTAAAGAATAAAGTTTCTATGGCCAAAGCTTCTGGTGAATATTCTTTTATGATTTTTACCACCTCTTGTCCTAGGAGTTTGAGTCTGGTGGGGTGGGGCAGTGCTTTGGCTGTTTGAAAGCATTCAGAAAAAATCAGACGTTCTTTTTTGTCGCCCTGCTTTTTTTCTAATATAGCAATACCAAGCCTTTCGTACCCAGGGTCAATCCCCAAAATTATCATATTTTAATTATACCAATTTTATTACTCAGCATTCGTGAACACATCCTGAACCTCGTCATTTTCTTCCAGTTCTTCGATTAGAGCATCTAGTGAGGCGCCGTCAGTTTCACCTATTGGAGCCATAGTTTTTGGAATCCATCCTTCACCTTGCTTTTTTTCAAATGCCCACGCAGCAGATCCCGGGCTAGCGATTGAGAAGCCGTGTTTTGAAAGTATGTGCTTAACTTCTGCCGCTGCTTTGTTGCGGTTGTCTGTTAGCGCATCTATGATGATTGCACAACCACCTGGTCCGTATGCTTCGTATGTGATATTTTCCATTTCGGCACTGTTATCAGTTGTGGCTTTTTTGACTGCACGGTCAATGTTGTCATTCGGCATATTCACCTCTCTAGCTTTTTCTATTGCGGCTCTAAGTCCAGGAGAATTTATGTCACCTTTAGCTTTTTTAGCCTCAACGGTCAGCATTCTACCCATTTTGGTAAATATTTTACTTTTTTTTGCGTCTGTTACGGCTTTTTTGTTTTTAATTTTTGACCATTTATTGTGACCTGACATAGCATTTTGATTAGATATTATGCGCTCATCTTATACCCACCTAAGGCTTTTTTCAAGCTTATTTTAATCTGGCTTTTTCATGTTTAGGTGGCCGTAGGCTTTGGATGTGGCCGATCGACCTCTTGGAGTTCTTTCTATTAATCCAAGTTGAATAAGATAAGGTTCATTAAACTCTTCTACGGTAGCCTGATCTTCACCCAGTGCTGCCGATATCGTATTTAGTCCAACAGGCCCGCCTTCAAATTTATTTATGATTGTTTCTAGAATGCTTCTGTCCGAAGGGGTTAGCCCGAGTACATCCACACCAAGAAGTGAAAGCGCTTTATCCACGACGTCTTTTGTTAGCTGACTTTTTTGGATTTGTGCAAAATCACGGCATCTTTTTAGGAAATAGTTTGCGGTACGTGGTGTAAATCTGCTTCTGCGTGCAATCTCGGTTCCAGCATCCTTGGCTATGTCTATGTTTAAAATTTTTGCCGAGCGGTGAATAATTTCTTCGATTTCATTTTCACTATAAAATTCCAGCTTAAATACGCCACCAGAAAATCTTGAACGAAGAGGTGATGAAACCATCGCTATGCGTGTTGTCGCTGCGATTAGAGTAAACGGCGGTAGCTCTAGTTGTATTGTGCGTGCGGATGGGCCCTTGCCGATAATAATATCCAAAGACCCTGATTCCATGGCAGGGTATAGCACCTCTTCGATGTTTTTGCTGAGTCTGTGAATTTCATCTATAAACAAAATATCTCCCGGAGAAAGATTTGTAATAATAGACGCAAGATCCCCAACTTTCTCAATAGCAGGACCAGATGTTATTTTCATTTGGTTTCCTGTTTCTTTTGCGATGAGGTGGGCGAGTGTTGTTTTGCCAAGTCCGGGTGGGCCGTAAAAAAGAATATGTTCTGGGGGGTGGTTACGTTCTTTTGCGGCAGTAAGTAGTATGTGTAAATTATCTTTTATATTTTTTTGGCCTATGTATTCATTCCACCTGCTTGGGCGAAGAGTTTGGTCCAAAAAAGCGCCTTCTTTTTCGTGGTTAGCTGGTTCGTCGTTACTGTTGGTGCGTGTTGCCCCTTTTATTTCGTCTTTTGCCATAAACTTATTTTAGGCTATTAATGGTGTTTTGTCTCGTGTTTGTTTCAGATTATCGCTTGACTTAAAAAAACAACAGCGTACTATTGTTCTCTGTGTTCATATGGTTGTGTAACTGCACAAGAAAAGGCAGTTGACAAAATCTTATTTTGTGCTATACTAGATGTGTTGGTGTAGCGTTCTTCAAATTTGAGAGCTTCTCAATCGAATACATAAATCTCTAAGCAATGAAGTCCTGAGGACTTTAGTAGCATTTCTAAGAGGACGTACTGGTTATTGCCTTGTGCAATTTGCTGGTGCTATCCTTTGCGATCTGCTTGACTTTTGGTACGTTTATTAAAAGTATTGCTTAGAGATTTATATATTTGATCTTCTTTCAGTGCCTGTCTCTCTGTATGAGTCTAATTATTCACACATACCTCCTTGAATCAAGAGGGGAAAACTAGTAGGACACAACAAAAGACCGACTGCCAGCTGGCAGTCGGTCTTTTGTTGTGTTGTTTTTAATTTTTGTGTGTATTTTACAAATCTTCTGTCATATCTATCACTCGAGATAGCTCATCTAGGGATGTTATTCCGCTTAAGATTTTGATTACACCGTCTTCACGCATGTCTAAAAGGCCTTGATTTTTGGAAACATTAGATACCTCTCTCTCGCTAGGGTTTTTGATCACGATATCTTCTATGGCTTTATCCATTTTTATTGCTTCGTATACACCAGTTCGGCCTTTGTAGCCTGTATTGTGACATTTTTCACAGCCAACACTCGTCCAGATTTTTTCTGTCTGTAAACCTTCTAGATATGTTTTGTCTGTAATTTTTGAGATAATTTTATTTATCAATTCTTTTTCTTCAGCGGTGAGGATGTGTTCTTTTTTACAGAATGGACATAGTTTTCTTACAAGTCTTTGGGCCATGGCAACATTGACTGCTGAAGAAAGCACTTTTGGATTTATGTCGAGATCGATTAATCGTGGAAATGTTCCAGCAGCGTTGTTGGTGTGTAGAGTAGAGAAGACAAGGTGCCCTGTAAGTGCGGAGTTGACGGCTATCTCTGCTGTTTCTTCATCTCGGATTTCACCCACCATTATTACATCTGGGTCTTGTCGCAAAGCACTACGTAGGCCCTCGAGAAATGTATATCCTTTTTCGCTGTCAGTTTGAGTTTGTACTATTCCGGGGAGATGATATTCAATAGGATTTTCTATGGTTATGATTTTTATGTCAGGACTATGAATTTTTTTCATAAAAGCATACAAGGTAGTTGTTTTCCCAGACCCTGTTGGTCCAGTTGTGAGTATCATGCCATTTGGCTTTCGAATCTCGTCCATGAGTATTTTGAGCAGTTTAGGATGTATACCAAGCTCTTCTAGTGGCACAGAGATAGATTTTGGATTGAGTATACGCAATACAACAGAGTCATTGTATGCTCCTGGCAAAACAGATGTTCTGATTTCTATTTCATCAATACCAAGTTTGATACTAAATCGTCCGTCTTGGGCTACACCGTGTAGGTTGAGCTTGAGTCCAGAAAGAAGTTTTATTCTAGGCAAAATTAGTGTGTATGTTTCCTCGTCGAATTTTAAAATATCAACTAGCACACCATCTAATCTATATCTCAGTCTGGCATAACCTTCTTCTGGTTCCATGTGTATGTCAGAAGCGTTTGTGGCCAAAGCACCAGCAACTATGATTTCTAAAGTTCTAGAAATCCTGTATGCCTTTTTTGCCGTTAGGATGTTTTCTATAAGTTTTTTGATGTCTTCTAGTGTGTGAACTTGTTTTAGAAAATTTGTTATTTCTTCATTTGAAATATCCAAAGCACCACCTTTTGTCTCAAAAGAGTAAGACAAGTCTTTGTATCTCTCCCAAACTTTGTTGAGGCTTTGGTGTGAGACCATGTATATTTCTGGTATATATCCGAGATCGGTAATTTCTTTTATAAAATTTTTTGTGTTCTCATTTTCTGGTGACAGAACTCCCAAACTAACTTTTTTGTCTATCAAATTAAAAGCTGCGATATTTGATGCGCGAGCTTTTTCTTCGCTTATTACTCTCAGGGCGTCTATGTTAATAGGAACGGTCGTGAGGTCTAGATATGGCAAGCCATATTTTTGAGAAAGCATGCTTGTTAAATTTTCTTCCTCCTGAGCTCTTAAAAGATCTATTTTTTTATCCTGCTTGTCTTCATTAAAGTCCAACATATATAGATAATAATATCGTGTTTGTGAGTTGAACACAATTTGAAAATATATAAATAGGCATTTAAAGCGATTTGCCACCTCTTGTGATAGACTAAATATATGAAGAAATTGTTAAAAAGTTTGACCGAAACACAAAAAGAGGCAAGCGATTTCCTTGCAAATTTGAAAGCTGGACAGCATGCTACTGTGGTTGCTTTGTATGGTGATTTGGGTGCTGGTAAAACAACTTTTGTAAAATCTCTTATTTTGGCTTCACACGCTCCACATGATGTAACTAGCCCGACTTTTGTTTTAATGAAAAAATATCCCGTAAGTTTTGGTGGTTTTAAAAATCTTATACATATAGATGCTTACCGAATAGAAAAAGAGGGTGAGTTGGAGAGATTGGGTTGGGAGGATTTGTGTAGAAATCCAGAAAATATTATTTTGATAGAGTGGCCAGAAAGAGTTTTGGGTTTAATACCAAAGGGCGCCACGATTTTGAAGTTTGTGTTTGTTGATGAAAATACTAGGGAAATAGAATATTTATAATATGGTTAGTGTAAAAAATAAAAAATTAGTGCTTTTGGATGCTCACGCTATTTTGCACCGTGCCTATCATGCTTTGCCGGAGTTTGCTTCGAGCAAGGGTGAGCCTACTGGTGGTTTGTATGGGTTATCAACAATGTTGATCCGTATTATTAAGGATTTAAAACCAGATTATATAGCTGCGTGTTATGACTTGCCTCAGCCTACATATCGTCATGAAGCATACGAAGCGTACAAGGCGGGTAGAAAGAAAGCAGATGATGCTTTGGTGTCACAAATGAAAAGGTCTCTGGATATTTTTGGAGCTTTTAATATACCAATATACTCTCATGCTGGTTTTGAGGCGGATGATATGCTTGGGACCATTGTAGAGCAGGTTAAGACTGAGACAGACCTCGATGTTGTAATCGCTTCTGGTGATATGGATACAGTTCAGTTGGTTACTGGCAAAAAAGTACAAGTTTATACTTTGAAAAAAGGATTAAATGACACGATTTTATATGATGAGAATGCAGTTAACGAGCGTTATGGTTTTGGACCATTACTTTTGCCAGATTACAAAGGTCTTCGTGGTGACGCATCAGATAATATTATCGGTATTGCTGGTATTGGTGAAAAAACTGCGACGACTCTTATTCAAAATTTTGGCTCAATCGAGGATATATATAAAAAGTTAAAAAAAGACGAAGAGGCTTTTTTGAAGGCTGGCATAAAGCCTCGAATCATTGAACTTTTGAAAAATGGCGAAGAAGAGGCGAGATTTTCAAAAATGTTAGCAACTATACGTAGAGATGCTCCGATAAAATTTGATCTCGCTAAGACTGAGTGGAAGAAAAATTTTGATATGGAAAAAGTTGTTAGTTTGTTTACCGAACTTGATTTCCGCACTTTGCCTGCAAGGGTCAGGGATCTTTTGGCGCCAGAGCAGGGCTCTTTGGCGGGAGTTGCTGATTTTAAACAAAAAAATTTAAACAAAGAGAGTGTTGAGGCGGTGTCAAAAGAACTCTTGGACGAGACGGCGGTTGCTTTGTGGATTATTGATTCTAATATTACCAATCCATCTCTCGATGATATTTTGCATTTTGCCAAAACAAAGTCTTTTGCTAAAGCACGCGAGATTATTTTTGAAGAAATTAAAAAAAGAAAACTTAATAAGGTTTTTGAAGAAATAGAAAAGCCTCTTACTCCTGTTTTGCGAGATATGGAACAGAGGGGGATACTTGTCGATGCTGTTTATTTAAAAAAATTGTCCTCAGAATACTCCGCTGTTCTGTCTTCTTTGGAGCAAAAAATTTGGAAAGAGGCGGGTGTCGAGTTTAATATTCGTTCACCAAAACAGTTGGGTGAAATACTTTTCGACAAAATGGGGTTGTCTGTAAAAAATCAAAAGAAAACTGCCGGTGGCGCGAAGAGTACAAAAGAATCAGAGCTTGAGAAGATGAGGGATTTGCATCCTGTTGTGCCCCTTGTGCTCGAGTATCGTGAGCTACACAAACTTCTGTCTACATATATAGATAATATTCCAAACATGTTGGATGGTAGTGGTCGCCTCCATACGACTTATATGCAAACTGGTACCACAACGGGACGTCTTTCTTCTACTGAACCAAATTTGCAAAATATTCCAATAAAAAGTGATTTAGGTAAGCGTATTAGAAATGCTTTTTTGGCACCAAGCGGTTTCAAGTTGGTTTCTTTTGATTATTCACAAATAGAGTTGCGAATCGCCGCTTTTCTTTCTCAAGACAAAAAACTTATTGAAATTTTTAAAGGGGGCGGGGATGTGCACACTGCAGTTGCGTCACAGGTTTTTGGGGTTGAGCCAGAAAAAGTTGATAAGGAGATGCGCAGAAAAGCAAAGGTTATTAATTTCGGTATATTGTACGGTATGGGGGTGAATGCTCTTAGGACCAATCTCGGCACTACGCGTGAGGAGGCGCAGAATTTTTATAACGATTATTTTAGTACGTTTGTAGGGCTCGCTTCTTATCTAGATAGAATAAAAGGTGATGCTTCGCGTTTGGGATATACTGAAACTTTATTTGGTAGAAGAAGATATTTTGAGGGCATAAATTCTCGTTTGCCGTATATCAAAGCTCAGGCAGAGAGGATGGCAATCAATGCTCCGATACAAGGTACTTCTGCTGATATTATTAAAATAGCCATGATTAGAATTGCCGAAAGGTTCAAAAAAGAATCTTGGGACGCACATATGATACTTCAAGTGCATGATGAGCTTATTTGTGAGGTGAAGGAAGATATCGTGTCAAAGGTTATGCCGGTAGTAGATGAGATAATGGAGGGTGTTCTCGACCTTACGGAAACTTCTGGCGTACCACTTATTGCCAACGGCTCTTTTGGCAATAACTGGGGTGAAATGGAAAAATAATATGTTTTATTTTTTATACGGTAATGATTTCAAAAAAGCGCGTGCAAATCTCAAAAAGATTGTTTCTTCACTTCGCACAAAAAAACCAGACGCAGAATATTTTGTTTTGAGTGGTGAAGATTGGGATAATTCAAAATTTGAAGAGCTTTTGGTTAGTCAGGGTCTTTTTGAAAAGAAATATATTGTTTCGCTAGATACTGTCTTTGGAAATGCAGATGCGAAGGATTTTATTTTGTCCAAATTAGATGCCATGAAGGCTGTAGAAAGTATTTTTGTTTGGTTTGAGCCAAAGGTTGATAAGGCAACTTTATCAAAGATTGAAAAAAGAGCAGAAAAAATCCAAGAGTATGAATTGAGTGATGGGGGAGGGAAAAAGTTTGTTTTTGATAATGGTGGTTTTGCTCCAGGTGATTTTAATATGTTTGCTCTTACAGATGCTCTGGGTAATAGGGATAGAAAAGGTTTATGGGTATTGTACTGTAAAGCTTTAGAGGTAGGCGCTAGTCTTGAGGAAATACACGGTTTGCTATTTTGGCAGGTCAAAAGCATGCTTTTAACTTTAAGTGCGAAAAGCGCAGAGGACGCAGGAATGAAAGCCTATCCTTTTTCTAAGTCTAAAAATTTTGCAAAAAATTATAAAAATGAAGAGCTTGTGCGTATGTCTGGTGAGTTGGTGCAAATGTTCCATGACGCGCACAATGGGTTGGTAGATTTTGATGTGGCTTTGGAGAAGTGGGTGATGGGGATTTGACTTTTTGTATTTACTTGGTGGTCACAGGTTTTTGCGTGCTCGCAAAACCCGCGACCCCGCCTCGCGCCGTCGCGCTCCGGCTCGCACACAGCAAACCAAAACCCGCTTTCAAGCGGGTTTTTAATGTTTACTGTGTGCGCCCAGTAGGAATCGAACCTACGACCCTCTGCTTAAAAGGCAGGTGCTCTACCGACTGAGCTATGGGCGCATATATTTTTTAATTTCTTCTCTACCGTAACCAGATTTTAACCTTTTTTCTTCTTGTCTAGCAAGTTTTCTTTCTCCGACTTCTTTTTTAAAAAGTAAAATCCAAGGTCTGTAAGCTCTTGTTGAACGCACGTTCCCGTTATTGTGCTCAGTCAGTCTTCTTTCTACGTCGGCACTCATTCCAATGTATATACGTTCTGTTTGTTCGTTTTTGAGTACGTAAACAAAGTACATTTAATTCTATGGTGTGCTCCCTGCCTGCCGGCAGGCAGGTACCGACTGAGCTATGGGCGCAAAATAACTAACAACTCATAACTTACAACAAACAACTAACAATTAAAAACTAACGTGTTTATTTATACCAGAAAAAAAACAAAAGTCTACTATTATAAAGGCAAATCAAATGCCAAGAATCCTGCGCCAGAAAATAGAAGTGACAATGAAATGGCACATAAGAGTAGATAAAATACGATATTTCTTTTTAGAAATGTTTCTTCTCGAAATTCTATTGAGAGTTCTGCGAATGTTATGATTGCAAATATCAGAGCCATTACTTGTGTTAGAAAACCGACAACCAAAAATGCTCCACCAATGATTTCTGTGAGAGCAAATATAGGTAAAATAAACTTTGTGGGTCTAAGCTTTACACCGTCCAGAAATATACTCCAACGAGATTTTTCACTTGTAAATTTTAAAACTCCTAAATTTATAAATATTGCCCCAAGTACTACACGCAAAATAAAAGGCGCAACTAAACTATATGTAAGAAATTCTGGAAATACACTTAACATAAAAATAGTATATCACGTTGCCATGGTTCATAAAAGATGTATATTGTCTTTATGAAAAAGAAAGAGGCAGTTGCTGTTTTGGTAGATATTCGTAGCACACACAATGTGGGCGCTATTTTTCGTACTTCTGACGCGTGCGGTGTATCAAAAATTTATCTAGCTGGCTATACACCAGCACCGGTAGACCGTTTTGGACGTAGTAGGGCGGATGTGGCCAAATCTGCTTTGGGAGCAGAAAAAACTATAAACTGGGAGGTGGTGGCTAATATTTCAAATATTATAAAAAAATTACACAAAGACGGTTTCAAAATTATAGCAATCGAACAGTCTCTAAACTCTATAGATTATAAAAAAATAAAAATAGACGATAAGGTGGCTTTTGTAGTTGGCAATGAAGTTACTGGATTGCCAGAGAATATTTTAAAAAAATGTGATTTAGTAGCCGAAATACCCATGTTAGGAGAAAAAGAATCTCTCAACGTCTCGGTTGCTTTTGGTGTGGCCGTTTTCAGAATGCTCAATATATAATTTAATATTCTACTGAATCGACAACATTGCCAGACCTGTCTATGAGTTTAATATTGTCTTTATCATTTCTCCACAATGCTTTGTATGCTCCAAGAAATATACGCCATTCTCCAGAATCAAATTTCTTATTATTTAGATTTTGGGCGACACACGTGCCGTAGTTTAGGTTATTTTTTATGAATGTTACGCACGCACTAGGCAAGACGTCTGAGTCATCTGGTTTTGGAAAACTGTTGTCATTTTGTACGCGACATTTTGGCAAGCTTTCTATATAGTCATAGCACTCTGCGCGGTCATCTAGATTGGTTATCGGTACTGATTCCTCGTTTGGGATAGGGCAGGATCTTGGTATTGATTGGGCAAAATATCTTTCTTGTGTTAAATAACCAGAACAGATATTTAGTTTGGTGCTAACACCTATTGGTGAGTTGCTGGATGATATTATCGCTCGTTCTCCGGGTTTTAGATATACATCCTGTGGCACGTTGGAGCCAGTTTGGCTATACAAAGTTACGCCTTTTGGTATCACGGCTTTGTTACCAGTTCTTTCGCTGACGAGTGTCCATCCCGTGATGTTTATAGGAGCGCTGTTGCTACCACTTGCGTATATTTCAACATACTCGTTGTTGTAATCACTGGAGCCTTCACCATAAACATTCATTGATACAGAATATGTTTTTGTTGCAGACGTGCTGTTTTCTCCGGCAGAATTATTTTGTGTTATAGATGGGGAAACGATTTTGTTAATGGGACTACTCAGCCCGCCATTTTTTATGCCGTAGTATATACCCACCACACAAAACATAAATATTACTAGTGCCCAAACAAAATCATTTTTCATAGATAGATTAAATTATTTTACTTATATATTATATGAGTTTTTGATGTTTTGGGCAAAAGTGAGTGCTTCTTCCACCAATAATTATTTTTTTAATAATTCCATTACAATTTTTCTTTGCACATTTTTCACCAACTTTTCTATATACTTTGTGAGCATTTTGAAAATTGCCTTTTTCTCCATAGATATTTCTGTAGTCTGACATGGAATCTCCGCCCATTTTTATAGATTTTGTAAGTATGCTTTTTGTATTTTTCAAAATATCTTTGAAATTTTTTTCATTTAGAGATGAACTCTTGGATAGTGGGTGGATATTGCTTGCCCAAAGTATTTCATCAGAATAAATATTACCTATACCAGCAACCAATGTCTGATCCATAAGCACGGTTTTAAGCGGAGTTTGCGGTTTAGACAAGAGAGCCTCTGTTAGTTTTTTCAAACTAAAAGATTTTTCTAGGGGTTCGGCGCCTAGATTTTCTATGTCGCTAGATTTCTCATCTTTTTTGATTAGGCATACTTTGGCAAATTTTCTCATATCAGAAAATGCTAGACATTTGTCATCGTTAATAGAAAATACTAATCTTACGTGCCGACTAAAAGGATTTTTCAAATTCTCATCTTTTGGGTGCCATTTGTTTGTTTTTTTGTCGTACTCATATTTGCCGTATAGAAAATGCCCGGTCATTTTCATGTGAACGTGTATTGTGTTGCCATTGCTTAGGCTTATGAGAATATTTTTTCCTCGTCTTTGTGTTCCGGTTATAGTTTGATTTAGCACTAGTTGTTTGAAAATGGGGAAGTATTTTGTATTTTTTATATTTTCTTTGCCGTTGTGAAAACTACTAGCATAACTAGTCCACACATCAGTTATTTTCTTACCGACAACTGTCTTATTTAGGCCGTTTTTTGTCGTTTCTACTTCCGGTAGCTCTGGCATGCCTTGAGTGTATCTGTTCTAGCCAATTTGGTCAAAACTTATCCCAATATTTTTTGTAATTCTTCTTTTGCGACTTTCTCATCGCTCCACGGAGTGCGTTTGTTGTTTTTTTCCATTATATAAGGATCGGTGCCTTTGCCGGTGATGATTACCGCATCTCCAGTTTTTGCTAGCTTGATTGCTCTATGTATCGCTAAGCGTCTATCCATTATGATTTCAGGAGTATGTTTTTTTATTCCCGTTACCATGTCATTTACTATCGATTCAGGGTCTTCGTCATAAGGATCTTCGTTGGTGAGAATAACCACGTCGCACATATTGTCAGCGATTGATCCCATTTCTGGTCTTTTCCATTTATCTCTTCCTCCTCCGGTGTTACCAAGAACGCATATTTTCTTTTTGTCGTCAAAAGCATTATATATTGCCTTTAGAGATTCTCCTGTATGTGCATAATCTACTATCACATCAAAATCTTGTTTTTTATTTGTATTTTCTACGACAATTTTCTGAGCTCGCCCTTTTATCTCCTTCAAATTTTCCAACCCATTTTTTATAGTTTCTGGAGAAATGTTTTGTGTATCTGCTAGGGTTGAGGCGGCTAGAGCATTGTATATATTGAATACACCTGGCACGTTTAATTTCACGGGGACACCTTTCCATGTGAATGTTGCATTTTCACTGGTGGTGCTATATGGGGCGCCGTCATTTATATGATAAACATATCTTTCTACGCCGGTGATCGCTGTAAATTTTGTGGCTTCTTTGTCGTCGCCGTTAATAATCATAATCTTTCTATTCTTTTTTGAACGAGGCAAACATCTTGCAATGCTCAACTTTGCATTAACATATTTTTCGTATGAACCATGTGACTCTATGTGTTCAGGGGAGAGGTTGGTGAAGATAAACGCGTCCATATCTATAAAGCGGTTACGAAATTGGCGCGCACCTTCGGATGTCATTTCAATAATAATATAGTCACACTTTGCTTTTACCGCTTTGTGTATAAAATTTTGAACAAAAAATCTGCCGGGCATAGACATTTTATACATATTCGGTTTAGATTCTTTGTCTATTTTAAATCTCAATGTTCCCAAAATTGCTGTTTTGTAGCCAGCTTTTTCTAGAATAGCATTTGTCATTTCTACTGTGCTTGTTTTGCCTTTCGTACCAGTGACCCCAATGACTTTTATACGTCTAGAAGGGAAGCGGTATATTAATGCTCCTAGTAGGGCTATCGCGTAGTGATAAATAGGTTGAGCTTTTCTAAAAATACTTTTTGGTATTATTTTTCTGCCTATATTTAAAATTTTTTCTAGCATTTATTTTTTTGTTAATTTTAACGAGATTGATTTAGTATTTTGAGAGCTTTTTTGACTACTTCGCTTGTATCACCTTCGCCAGCTTTTTTGAGAGCATCTCTGGATTGTTTTTCGCTATAGCCCAAAGCCTTGAGGGCTTCCATAGCATCTCCAAAATCGCCATTGGCTGTGTTGTCCGTTTCTGAATATTTTTCCATTTTATCTCTCAACTCCAATACGATTTTTTCAGCCGTTTTTCTTCCTATGCCAGAAACTTTTGTAAGTTCGTCACTGTTACCACTAGCTATTGCTCTGCGTAAAGAAGAAAGGGAAGATAGGTTCAGGATTCCTAGGGCGGATTTTGGTCCTACTCCAGATACCGAAGAAATAAGTAATTCAAAGAAATCTAATTCGTCTTTTGTCATAAAACCATAAAGATCCATAGCATCTTCTCTGACGGCGAGGTGTGTCCAGATGGTTATTTCTTTTCCTATTATTGTTTTTTCACTTAGACCAGCGCTCGTGGATATCTTGTATCCCACTCCGGCCACATCAACAACAATATACTTTAGATCTTTGTGTATTACGTTACCACGTAGTTGAGATATCATTGTTTAATAATACCCTATGCCTCAGGGGTAATAAAGGGCATAAACGCTTGCCTTTTTTGTACTTATGATGTAATATCTTTGCCATGCCAATTATTGAATCAGCAAAGAAACAATTAAGAGCCTCAAAGACAAAGAGGGTTTTCAATCAGCGACGCAAGGGCGCAATTGATGTTGTGGTGAAGGAAATCAAAAAACTTCTTTCTGACAAAAAAGTTGCGGAAGCGAAAGCTCTTATTCCAAAGATGCAAAAAGCTTTGGATAAAGCGGTTAAAACAAATTATATAAAATTGAACACTGCTTCTCGAAAAAAATCTCGTATTGTCGCTATGGTAAAAAAAGTTTCTTAACAAAAAAACACCCGAGCGGGTGTTTTTTTGTTAGTAAAAAGCCACACCTTGGGGGTGTGGCTAAGGGGGTTTCGTTTCCACGGCTCATTTCTTAAGTCGCTCGCGTTTTTCGATGGCCTCCTTTAGGTTTTGGATCTCGCATTTTTTCTTCTGTACTTGTCTTATGTGGAGTCTGCTGACGTCCGTCAATCCGCGCTCAGCATCAGCCAGTCTAGCTTTGAGACTTGAGATCTCGGCTTCCCGGATCTTGATTGGATTGTTGTTGGGGCATTTGCCGAATGGGTCAACGCCAGGTGGTCCTTCTGAATCCCATGAACACACCCAGCATCCACATCCGTACTTACACTCGGTGAGGCGGACACCGATCGGCGTCTCGTAGAGGTGCGTACAACACTTTGTTACGGGCTTTCTTGCCATGACCGTCTCCCAATCTTTGTTAAAGGTACTTTGAATTTACATTACCTATGTTTAGGGTATAAAAAATAATATAGGAAGTCAAATTTTATTTTGACACGTAAATCAGTGAATCTATTACTTATTTTGCTTTCAGGCCGACGTTTCTTTTTTACGCTGTGTTAATTAATATGACGTTGAGATTAGTTTATATAAACTTAAACAAAAAACCCCGCCCATACAAGCACGGGGGCTTATCTGGAGCGGGGTTGGCCTCCTCGGCTACTTGCCGTTGAGGATTTGGTGGAGTCGCGAGGTGACGACATCTCTTCGGATGACCCTTCTGTTCTCCGAGAAGAGTGTGTTGACGAACCGTTTGGCCGCATCGATGATTCCCAACGCGGCGTCCAGTTGACGCTGAGTTGCATCGAGTTTGTGTTCGAGTTGTTGGCGGGTCATGCCGGGCTGCACCTCTTCGTAGCTTTCTTCGGGGCGGTCCATGCCGGCTTTCACTCTGCACATGATCTCCATGATGTCTCGTGTATTCTGCGCCGTGATTGTGAGCTGAGTCATCAGCATTATGTGTTCACGCGGGCCGTGATATGGTACCAGCTCGCACACCGCTGTCTCGTGCCTGTATATCCCAGCCTCTCTGTGACCAAGCGCCGGGAATACATCGTGGCACGAAACCATTTCTACGAAGTCAATGACCTCTTTTGGAATGGACGCGTCCAACCTATACAGCGTAAAAAAGAAGCGCCCATCTTCTGCGTACAGCAGAATTCCTTTGAAGGTTCGTGACGTGATCTCTCCGTTGCTGTTCTTGTTGTTCACAAACCCGTCGAGCTCACACACATTCCCACGAAGGTACACGCGAATCGTCGTCGGCATCACAGATCTCCTGTTTCATTGCTCGGGAATCATGATATGGCTACTAGCCATATTCAGTTCCACGAGTCAATTCCAGGTAAAATCTTATCATATCTATAGTTACTTGTCAACTAATTTATTAGTTTGTAAATAGTAAATTACAAAATACGGCTTAAAATAACCACTGTTGGTACGGTGGTTATTTTAAATCGGGTGCCCCCCGGTAGGCTCTTTCCTTACAGGAACAGTATAGGTTTCCTGTTTTTAGTATTTTGGTAAATACTAAAAACATAGGAGAACCTTTTCGATTCCTACACGCAAAGCAGTAGTTGCTTTGCTCGGGGATCACATATTCGCTCCGCTCATTGTGCCCCCGGTAGGAATCTGTCACAGGTTTTTGCGTGCTCGCAAAACCCGCGACCCCGCCTCGGTCGCCGAAGCGAACCTCCGGCTTTCGATTCCTACCGTACCCTAGACGCAAAAATACCGAAATAAATTCGGTATTTTTGGTCGGGTGCCCCCGGTAGGAATCGAACCTACATCGCAAGTTCCGCAAACTTGCGTCCTATCCATTGAACGACGGGGACATTATTAAACTCAAACACACTCTATCTATTGCTTGCCCGTCCTTTGGCGGGAACGACGGGAACAATATTGGCTACGTCTCTGAAACAATAATAGAAAAAAGACAGTTTCGCAAGTTTAAAACCCCAAAAACTGCATTATGTGGTAGAGAAAAGGTTCGTTTAGCTCTTCTTCTAAAAGATAATCATTAAGCAAATCTTGTATAGAATCAGTAGATGCGTCATGTGCAATCGGTATTGATATAAGTGGCGCAAAAGTTTTGTTTGGTTTCAATAAGAGTTTTGGCTCTCCCAATCTTCTTTCTATCCAAAATGAATCGAGCGAAGAGTAGGGGTATAGAATATTATTTACTTTTATACCGTTTGGATTAACGGTAACAGAAATAGTTTTTGGTGTTTGTGTAGCAAACATCACGAGTGTAACTGTGGCAATAATTATCAATCCAGCAAAAAGCCAATTACCATAAATCGCAGATGCAATAGCTATCGCTCCGGCTATTATACCCACTGCCCAAAACCAATCGGCAGTTTTTACGCTGTGAATGTATTCGTAAGTTTGCCAGGAAATATTTTTAATAGGTGAGGGGTGGTTGTCCATATGCAAACAATTATACACCAAAAACAAAATCAATAAAAAGGTCCTCGACACCAGGGTGTGTCGAGGACCTTTAGACGTGCGCCTCCTTAGCTCAGGCAATTGGACCGGATCAAATCTCGGCTAACTCACTGCCTGTGGGGCGAAGCGCTTAGAAGAACACCGCCTGAGGGGAAGCTGTACCCCGTAGGAATCCGCTCAGGCCACTTTCTATATCTATCATCTCTCTTTTAGTAAAAAAGTCAAACAAAAAACCACCCCTGCAGTTATAGGGTGGTTTTTTGTTTTTGTTTAGAACATATATCGTCCCATACCATCCATACCTTTATTTTGACTTTTATTATTATTTTGTTGGTTTTGGATACGATTTTTCATTACTTCCATGTGCTTATCTGCTTGAGCTTGAGTGATTACACCTTTTGATACTAGTGTATTTAGGTGTGTTTTCATATTATTTTCTCTTTCGGCCTGTACCTTTGCCTTTAGAGTTTCTTCAGATATGCCTTTTTCTTTGGCAAGTTCTTTTAGATTTTTACCTTCCGCCCAGGCATTTTTTACCTCATCTATTCCTATGCCTAGAAATGTTGCTGTTCTGTTGAACATTTCTGTTTGTCTTTCAGCTATTTCTTCTGGTGTGGCGTTTTTGCCAAAACCACCAAAAGCATATGCAGAGTTTGTGCCGAGAAGTAGCCCAGCTATTCCTAGCATTCCCATGCATGAGTACGCAATATTTTTTTTCTTATTCATTTTTGTTTGTGTTAAATAAAGACTCTGTGGATATCTCACTTCGTCTTCATTTATTTAATACACTTCAAAACCTTTTTTATTTCATTTAGAAAGATGGTGGTGGAGGTATTAGCTTTTTGTTTTTCATCATTTTAATTTTTATGTCAGGTCCGAATTCTTTGTCTATTTTTTTTACACCGAGAGCATTTACTTTGCTTGTTTGATCTTTTTCACCAAATACCACAACTCTATCTCCGATTACAAAATCATATCCAAGAGGGAATCGTGTTTTTGATGATGTGCTTATTTGCATCACTTCGGCTCTCGGGTCTTCTAGCACAAAGCCGTAATCTGTTATTTCAATTATTGTACCTATCTGTATATCTGGCGGTCTTTTCATTCCATATTCTTTATACAATCCTCCAGCTATTGGCATGTTGCCATCTTTTGCAAAACTAAAAATTTTTGAATGTATTTTTGTTTGATCTATTATGCTACTGCCTATGAGGGCTATGACTATTACTCCGAGGGCTGAATATAATAGGGGATATCTGTATCCTAGGGTATATTTTTTTACAAATAATTCGACGACACCCATAAATATTATTGAAACGACTATGAGTGTCCAAGGTAGTCTGCCAAGCAAAATATACCAACCAAATCCGCCAAATGATGGAATAAACCAGATACCTGTTTGTTTTAACACGAACATTGCAAAACTGGCTATATAAATAGTTGTGATTATTGCCAGTGTGAGTCCTACGCCAAACAAGATTGAGCGAGCGACAAAATGCCATCGTGGCTTCATTGCCACTTTACCTTTGTCTATTGCCTCTATGATTTTTTGTGCGGGGGTATTATCTTTCATAGTTTATTTTTTCTTTTAATAATTTTTTGGCTCTTTGGATTCTTACACCTACTGTCGATATCGGTATTCTCAAAATATCAGCTATCTCTTTGTATTCCATTTCTTCTAGAAAATACAAAACGACTGGTTCACGATATTTCGGTGGCAGAGCATCTAGTCCCTTATCTATTGCTGTTCGCATTTCACGTATTTCACTATCTCTGTCCGCTGTTTCTTTTGCACGTAGATGGGGCAAGAGGGAATCAAAGTCCAGTGTCATAAATGGATAACGCGCTTTCTTTTTCATTGCGTTTACAAACTCATTGTGCGCTATGCGATATATCCAAGGGGAGAAACGACGATTAGTATCAAAACTCTGGATGTTTATGTATGATTTTATAAAAATTTCTTGTACGAGATCTTCTATATCTTCTTTTTTGCCCATAAATCTGTGCCCATAGCGTAAAAGGCGCTTTGAAAAACGCTCTATGAGTACACCAAAGGCTTCTTTGTCGCCATTCTGTACCATTTTTGCTATTTCCTCGTCGGTCCTTTCTTCAGGCATTCTGTATATAATACAACAAAATAGGTGATTTATTACAAAATATAGTCTAGTTCTCTCATCAAACTTTTTGTAGTATCTGGGTTGTCGATTACCTCTTAAAAATTAGAACATACTTATAAAAAGTTGTCAATGCGGTCTGTGTTGGACAAGGGTCGAACGTTTTTCAAGGACAATCCGATGTGGGAATAGCGGGGTGGAGGGGTTCCCCGCGCCCTTCCCCGCGTGGGGGAAGGGCTGTGGCGTCAACGACCGCCAAAATCACGTAATCATTTCATAACCTTGGCACCATCTCTCTTGGAATCATATTGATGCCGAGATGAATTCTTTGATTGTTGTAGTATGACAGGTATTTTTTTAAAGCGCGATTGATTTTCCAAACATTT
>Ga0172380_10000410_pt1 | contig 85389 bp, 78 predicted proteins | sample Leawe162metaG_FD_119747 | JGI IMG/M metagenome (GOLD analysis project Ga0172380, IMG submission 119747) | Leachate microbial communities from a municipal landfill in Southern Ontario, Canada - Leachate well 162 metaG | ecosystem: Engineered > Solid waste > Landfill > Unclassified | place... | reverse complement strand
TCGAATGCACAGTTAAGTCCGCAGATTAACAGCCTTAAAGGCATTGTATACGGAGCAACTGATAAAGGAAAAGAACCTCTTGAAGGTGCCATAGTAAAATGGATCAACACCAAAAAGGGAACAGTAACAAATTCAGAGGGCAGGTTTGACATACAAGACGACGGCATTAACGATAAAAGACTTGAAGTGTTTTACGTTGGTTATACAAAAGACACGATTGAGGTTGAGGGTAAAGATTATGTTGAAGTTACGCTTCAAAATAATTTCTCTACGCAGCAAATAATTGTGGAAAGCGAACAAGGTTCTTCTTACATAGAAGACGGAAATACAAAGACCGAGATGATTTCGCAAACAGAGCTAAAGAAAGATGCATGCTGCGATTTATCCGGCTGTTTTGGAAAGAATGCATCGGTTGATGTTGCGGTTACGGATATACTGACAAACACAAAAGAGCTTAAGATACTCGGGCTTGACGGCGCTTACACACAGGTGCTTGTCGATAATATGCCAATCATGTCAGGACTTGTTACTAAATACGGCGTCACAAGCTTGCCCGGTACATTAATAAACAAAATAATGATTTCGAAGGGTTCTAATTCTGTAATACAGGGATATGAATCTATCAGCGGAATTATGAACGTATTGCTGAAAGATTACGGTACATCGGACAGGTTTATGCTGAATGGATTTATGAACAGCATGTTAGAGAAACAGATGAACATAAATACAACTGCAAAGCTAAAGAACTGGAACACTCTGGTTTCGTTCCAGACTGTACAGGAACCGAAAAGGATGGACGAGAATAACGATTCCTTTCTTGACGCTCCGCTTACAACGCGTTACATGTTTTACAATAAATGGATGTACGGTGCAGATGAAGAAGAAGATAATACAAATGTAACTATAGGAATAAAGTACCTTGACGAAAAGCGCATTGGCGGGCAGTCGAACTATAACTTCGATGCAGATAAAGGATCGAACAGTGTGTACGGACAGACGGTTGACATACAGAACGGGGATGCCTATTTAAGAATAAGCCAGAAAACAGGCGAGGAGTCACAGCTTAAGTTCTTCGCATCGGGGCTTTTCTTTAATCAGGAATCATATTACGGCATAACAAAGTACAACGCGGAGCAGAGAAATTTTTATACGAATGCAATCTTTGAATTTCCTGTAATTAAAAAAGGATATCTTAGAGCAGGCGCTTCTTACAAATATGAAAACATTGTTGAGAACATAAATTTTCTGCAGGCAGTACCGAAAACATATTCCGGCACTTATGATAAACTTGAATCTGTGCTCGGAGTGTTCACGGAGGCATCGTATGATGCTACCGATTTAAATACTTCTGTAATCGCAGGACTTAGGCTGGATGCACACAACAAATATGGACTTGTAACAACGCCAAGGCTTCTGATAAGACATCAACTTACAGAAGAGACTGTGATTCGTGCTTCGATAGGAACGGGATTCAGAACAATCAACTTATTCAGTGAATACTCGAACCTTCTGGCAAGCGGAAGGAACATCCTTGTTCCGTCGGAGCTGAATCCGGAAAAGATGGTAAACTTTGGGGTTGATGTTCTGCAGTATTTTAACATAGGACCTGTTGCGGGAAATATTAACTTTGATTTCTACAGGACGGTTTTCAGCAACAAAATAATTCCTGATTATGATGCTAACACACTCGCAGTAACCTTTGTGAACAACAACGATGCAGCATCAAACGTATTTCAGGTAGAATCAAACTTTACCATTTTAAACAACCTTGACCTTAAGGTTGCTTATAAACTGATAGACCAGTACTCTTATCAGAATGGAATAAAGGTCGAGCAGTACTTCAGTCCAAAACACAGGGTTTTGTCGTCGGTTTCTTACAGCCCGTATGACAGAAACTGGAACGTCAACTTTTCGGTTCAATGGTTTGGTCCGCAGTCATTGCCGTCCACAAAAGATTACCCCGTTGAGTTACAGAGACCTTCTCAATCGGAGTCATACTCAATACTAAACGGACAATTCTCAAAGAGCTTCAAACACTTTGAGGCATACATAGGAGTCGAAAATATTTTTGACTTCACACAGTCTAATCCAATAGTAGACCAGCAGAATCCATTCAGCCAGTACTTCGACACCTCGTATATATGGGGACCGACGACCGGCAGGTCGTTTTATTTAGGATTCAGACTGCTTTTTGATAAACTATAAATAAAATTTAATTATTAAACATAACTATAAAAAGAAAGGAAAACACTAAGATGAAGATGAGAATCTTATCATTAGCATTATTCGTTGCATTAATTTTTGCAGCATCAACACTCGTAAACGCACAGGAAAAAAGCTGCTGCGATGAGAAAACAAAATCAGAGTGTTCAACTACAAAGGGAACTGACTGCTCGACAAAATCGGGCAGCACGCAGGGAACGGTTTCAGACTCAGCGAAACTTTGTCCTGTATCAGGCGAAGCAGTTGACCACGAAGGTGCGTCAGTAAAGTACACTTATTTAGGAAAAGAATATGAATTCTGCTGCGAAGGATGCCTGAAGAAATTCAAAGCAGAACCGATGACTTACATCAAGACAGAGATTATGTGCCCTGTTATGGGTGAAGCGGCTTCAAAAGACGTATCGACTGTTGTTGACGGCGCGAAATACTATTTTTGCTGCGAAGGATGCATTGCAAAATTCGAAAAGAATCCGAGTAAGTATTTAGACAAACTGAAATAGAACAAAACCGTAATTTCTTTTAAAACAAAAGCCCTCCTTTATTTTAAGGAGGGCTTTTTTATTTACATATTAATGAAACGAATCCTGCTTTTATACGTCTAAATAATAAAAGGACTATTATGGAAGACACAAATTTATACATAGATACAAAAGGCAGCATTACGACCCCTTTTGTTGAGGCTGACTCGGGCAAGAGGCTATTAAATCTTTTGATAGATATTGCCGTAATTATATTTCTGCTTGTGCTCTTTAACACTGTAATTTATTCAAGCAGTATATTCTCGTTTCTTGGGTTGATGAAAGTTCTTGATATGTTAATTGTATTTACTTATTTCTACGGGCTTGAGAATTCACTTGGACAAACAGTAGGAAAGATGCTGACAAAGACAAAGGTTGTAACTCTTGACGGCGGAAAGCCAACGACACAACAGATGCTCGTAAGAACGTTTTCGCGAATCATACCATTTGAACCAATACTTCTAATCGGCGGGAAGTGGCTTCATGATTCTTTATCAAAGACAAAGGTAGTTAACCTGTAAAGACATCAGCAATAAAAAGTTTTTGCTATAGTTGTTTGTTGTAACTAAACAACTATAGCATGTTTTTTCTCCTAAAACTAACCACACAATTTAAAGATGTTCTTGCCTTTGATATGCACGATAGACAGCTGCATCATGGCTATCCTTTTCTGATAAACAGAAATATTTCCGAAAGATAAAGGTCAAACTCTTTATATATTGAATGGTTTCGATGGTAATTTCAATATTATTTTCATTGACATTTTGTTATTAATAAATTATGTTATCAATCGTAACATCAAAGGGGTCTTGGAGGAGCCCCCTAAGTTTAAATTTATTTTTAATCTTTAAAAACAAAAAGGAGAAACAATGAAAACGTTCTACACATTGCTGGCAGCCATAGCGCTGCTTATGCCATTAATGACTAATGCACAAGATAAGTCATTAATCGAAACACCTGCACTAATTTCTTATGATGTTTTACCTAATGGACCTCAAGGGGGAATCCAGACAGGAAATGTCGATAGAGAAAGAATAAACCAAATCACGAAAGAATTGACTCTCGCAAGAATGAACGGCAACGCCATTTTAGCAGAGCAGCTCAATAATGAGTTGGAAATTGCTACAGGAAACCATTCGTATAAATCCAATGGTCAAAACAGCGGACCACAACCCACCTGTATTGTTGTCAATGAACCTGTTGAACAGACAGATTATAATATGACAATTATCAATGGAACAGACGGGTTTTGGGCGACTGCTAATTCTACAGATAGAATTTCCGGTAGAATGTGGGTTATAGGAACAGCCTATAATATTTCAGGGTCAGATACTTTAAAGATATATACATCTTCAAATAATGGAATTACCTGGATTTTATTAGCTCGGATTCAATATGGTGTAGCAGGTGTTCATTATAGAAATGACGAGCTTGATATCGAAGCTGTGAATAACGGAACAAATCAATATATTTTCTCGGTTGCAGGATTTAATTATTCGGGAACCAGTTATTGCTCCTACCTCAGGATTAATAGCTCAGCTGGTGAATTTGCAAGCGGCAACTTAGGAACATCTTCAGCAACTGTAAAAAACTTTTATCCAAGAATCACAAGCGATAATGCAAGATTTACAAATTTAGCTTATGTATATGCTATTTGGACACAGGATTCAACGCGAGCTTCTGACAGGCATTTAAAAACTAAAGTTGCTTTAATGATGTCACCGTTTGCTGCATCGCCTATTACAATTACTTATCGTCTTGGAGGCGGATCGGATGGTGCTTATTGGTGGAATAATGGTGTTGCCACTTCAAACGATACAACATTTATGTATAATGATATTGCCATAGCAGACTCATTAGGAGGTTCAAAACTGGTTACAGTTACAAATTTTTACAGAAGCGGATTTAATAATTTGTATATGACAAGTTCCAGTGATTTCGGTGCGACAGCTCCCGGCTGGGTTTTTGAAATAACAGAAACAAGACTTAATTTACGCCCTCGTCTTGCAGCAACAGGGTTAGATTCAACATATATGATGATTGGAACTACGAGGCAATGGAACGCTACGGATTGGGATCCATATTATTATAGAACATCAAATGATGGGGTTAATTGGTCAGGTGGATATGTGAGTTCATTAACAGATACTACATTCTATACAGATGTAGTTGCAATTCCTAGGGTTTCCAATACATTCAGATTTGTATATGCAGTTCGTACAGGATCAGATGCGACATCAAATATATTTTCAAGATCATTTAATAATGGAGTATTTTTAAATAGCTTCCAATTAAATCCGGTTGGATTATTTATGTCAGGAATATATACTCCGGTAAGAGCAGGTTACCGCTATTCAACTGATAGTTGTTTTTCCTCAGCTGAGGGTGTCACAGGAGTCGGTGCATACGCTTTTTCAGGATGTGACGGAACAATCACAGGAATTGGTAATAATGAAACGCCGCTTACGTACGCACTTAGTCAGAACTTTCCAAATCCATTTAACCCTGTAACAAGAATTTCGTTTGCATTACCAAAGCAGGGATTTGTTACTTTAAAAGTATATGATGTACTTGGAAAAGAAGTCGCAACCCTTGTAAATGAAATGAAAAATCAGGGTTCATATTCCGTAGATTTCAATGCATCGAATTTCTCGTCAGGTGTATATTTCTATAAAATAGAAACTAATGGTTTCAGCGATATAAAGAAAATGATGATGATAAAATAAGTGACGGGTAAAACCTAAACTAAATAGTTATGTGAAACGGGAGGGTCTGACCCTCCCGTTTTGTTTATTGTGCTTTGACCCTGTTATGACTGTAAGTTATGTAAAGGCAACTGCAATAATAAAGTTGTTGAAAAATGTTTTTGTTATAGTTATATATTGTAACTAAACAAAAAGTATAATAACATGAAGAACATATTTAGGCTTATAGTCAGCATTATCATAAGTCAGGCGGCGGGAGTAATCGGCTCGCTGTTCACAATCCAGAGCATACCGACATGGTACGCAACGCTGAACAAGCCGTCGTTCAGTCCTCCGAATTATCTATTCGGACCTGTCTGGATAACTTTATACTTTATGATTGGCATTTCGTTTTTTCTCGTGTGGAGAGAGTCGGATTCTTTTAATATAAAGATACCGGCAATTATGTTTTCGATACAGATGGTGTTGAATGCTTTATGGAGCATAATATTTTTCGGGATGAGAAATCCGATGTTTGCTTTCTTTGAGATTATATTGCTGTGGATATTTATAATATTGTGCATTGTAACATTTTATTCTGTTTCAAAGATAGCATCATGGCTGCTGGTTCCATACTTGCTATGGGTGAGCTTTGCGAGCGTTTTGAATTTTAAAATATGGATGCTGAACTAACAGAGTACTATAAATAAAATAGCCGGCACGTCTATGTTACCGGCTTTTAATTTTATATCTACTATTTTAAAGATTATTTAATTAAGGTCATCCTTTTTGTTTCGGCAAATCCATTTGCAGACATTCGGCAGAAATATGTTCCGCTTGAGTATCTTTCCGCATTCCACGATACCTGATATGTGCCAGCGTTAACGTTCTCATTTACGAGTACATCAACTTCTTTTCCGCTAATGTTGTAAACGGCTATCCTGACGTTTGAAGATTTCGGGATACTGAATTTAATGTTAGTAACAGGGTTAAAGGGGTTCGGATAATTCTGGTGCAGCGAAAATGACGAAGGTGTTTCAGATGATATATTCTGAATAGCTGTTGCCGGGTTTTCGAGCTCATATTTATTTCCCGGAACGGAGAAAGAAAGTGGTATGCCGAGTCCGCTTAAATCAACGTTGACCGATGGAGTTACCCGCTTTATCATCCAGACGCCTGAAGCAAACCATGTTGTATCAGGTCTTTCAATGATTGGTATTTCAAAAATAACAACTCTGATGTATAAGCCTGTTGTGGTAACAAACTTCTTTGCATTTTCATAAGTACCGTTTACCGTATTAACCGTCTCGTCGTTTAACCTTTTTGCTTTATACTTAAATCTTAACGGCGCGGAGATAGTATCAAATGAAATAGTTGTATCCTTTTGTACAAGTGTATATTCATTATTCACAGCCTGAGCGAAACGAAAGACGCTGTACCAGTTGCGGAGTCCCGCGAGGAAATTGCCTATTCCGGGAAAGGGTATTATGGTTGTATCAACTGAAGCGAATAAAAACTCCCAGCCATTAGTGCCGTCAAAGTTGTAATAAGCAGTGTCGTTATATGGTCTTTCCTGATTAAACGAAGTAAGAAAATCTTTTTTCCTAACAACATTTGCCTGTTTCCCATTATAATTTTGCACGACTGCAAACGAATCTATTCTGTAAGTAACCAGGTTTGTCATTGGATTGTTTAGCGAGTCCAGCGGCGTGTTTTTATAGAACCATTTATATCCCTGTGAAGAAGGAAAGTATGTTGATGCATTCTGGGCAAAAGCACCGGCACTTATAAAGAGCAATAACAGTATTAATATCTTTTTCATAGTATTTTTATTTAATCAAATATTGTTTGTTTCTGCAAATAAAACAATGACTAAGATTAAACAGTTACAAGCTCAGAAATTATTCGTCTTCGTGAGATATCAGATGCAGCGGTGAATGTGTAAGTGCATACCACTTTTAAATTTATTTGTATAATTTAATATCAGAATATTTATTTTTAATAATTAAAGCTGATAAGAAAAGACATATAAATTGAATCCAACAAGGGCAGAAATATCGCTTAACAAACTTGAGTATAATTATAATCAGATAAAGAAACATTTGCACAAAGCGAATCCCCGAAAGCAAGTGAAGATATGCGGGGTTGTGAAGGCAAATGCATACGGACACGGAATAAGAGAAATAAGCCAGAAGCTTATATCGCTTGGAGCGGATTATTTAGGTGTGGCAAACTATGATGAAGCTATTAAATTAAGAACCACAATTCCTGATGCGAACATACTTGTTTTCGGGACATTGATACACTCAAAATTAAAGCCGGCGGCATACGTATCAAGGCTTTTTAAATACAATCTTATTGCGACAGTAGCATCGCTTGACACTGCAAAATTTCTTGACAGGTACTCGGGGGGGCTGAAGAAGAAATTCAAGGTACACTTAAAGATAGATACAGGAATGAGAAGGATAGGATTTGACGTTAAGAGAGCTTATAAAAATATAGAGCAGATATTCTCGTATAAGAATCTTGATATAGAGGGAATATACACACATTTTGCAACTGCGGAGAGCGGAGATAAGAAGTTTGCAAAAACACAGTTAAATCAATTTAAGGAGCTGCTGCATTTACTGAAGAAAGCGGGAATGGAATTCCCTATCGTACATGCCGCAAACAGCGGAGCAATACTGGATATTAAAGATTCATTCTTTGACATGGTAAGACCCGGGTTGCTGCTTTACGGCTACTATCCATCGGAAGAGAAGGAGAATAAGTTAGAGCTAAAACCCATAATGAGTCTGAAGTCGAAAGTAACTTATATTAAGAGGCTTGATAAAAACACAAGCATATCATACGGCAGAAAATATTTCACAAAGGAAAAAACTTTTATCGGTTCAATTCCTATTGGTTACGGCGACGGATACTGGCGTTCGCTTTCGAGCGGAGGAAAGGTTTGCATTAATAATGAATACTATCCGATTGCCGGTACAATAACGATGGACTGGCTGATGGTTAATCTGGGAAAAAGAAGTGCTGTGAAAATCGGTGATGATGTTTTGCTGATAGGCAGAGAAAACAAGAACAATCTTGGTGCTGACAAGATAGCTAAGATTGTTAAGTCGATTCCGTATGAGGTGCTGTGTTCCTTTGCGGACAGGGTACAGAGGATTTATGTTTAAAATAGAAAGATAATAGAACGTGGAAGAAAGAACGCCTTCCTGCAGCAGGCAGGCTCAACAAAGAGCGGATGGATTATGATTATCACTGAGGAAACAAAATAATAGAACACAGATTAGCGCAGATTAAACGGATTAACGCGGATAGAAAATTTTTAGAATAAGAGCAAGAGCGCCTGCCTGCTGCAGGCAGGCACAACAAAGAACTGATGGATTATGATTTGCACTGATAGAACAAAATGGAAATATAATAGAACACATATTAGTGCGGATTAACGCGGATAGTTAGGGGTATGGATTTAATGTTTATTTGGGATTTAGTATTTTTACACTTCATTCAAGATTAAGGGTATTCAAAAAACAACGGGGTTTTTAAAATTAATGGTATAAAGAATAAGAGAATTATTTGAAGTATTTGATATATATTGCATTGGCGGCGATTTTATGGTTTGTGATGTTTGTTTTGAAGCCGTTCAACTTCTGGGTAATGATGGCATTTTCCACCTCGTTGCTTTCGGTGATTTCCTATCTTCACTATAAAGACCAGTTTAAGAAAGAATATTTTAGCGTTAAGGAAATTGCGATTGGGATAGGAAGCGCGGCGCTGCTTTATTTGATATTCTTTTTCGGGAGGTATGTACTTGATACATTCGGTATTATTCCTGACCATGCGAATAATATTAACAGCGTTTATGCAAACAAGGAGCAGCTGCCGGAGTGGGTTGTGGCAATGCTGTTGTTTTTTCCGATTGGGTTCGGTGAGGAATATTTCTGGAGAGGATACATTCAAAGACATCTTGCAGAGAAGCACGGTAAGTGGATTGCGTTAATAATAACGGTTGCGTTTTACACGGCTGTTCACATACCGACGGGAAATACTATACTTTTACTTGCGGCTTTTTTAGTAGGGATTTACTGGGGACTGATATTTATATGGAGGGGCAACATTGTTGCGGCGGCGCTATCACACATGCTTTGGGACCCATTTATTTTTGTCATATTTCCCATGAATTAATAAATGCGGTTGTTTGTTATGGAAATTAAATAATTAATAGAAGATATAATGGAACAAAACATGCAAGCCCCAAAAGGGTTTAAACTATTTATGATGGCAATACGTGCATTTGCTTTTCCTGCTTCTGTAATACCCGTATTGTACGGTTCGATACTTTCAGTATTGCTGATACCGGAAACAAGCTTTAACTTTCTTTATTTCGCTTTAACGCTAATAGGAGCGATGTCGGTTCATGTAGGGTCAAACATAATAAATGATATTTATGACTACAAAAAGGGTATAGATAAAGAAGACCCTGAAATAGGGATTCCACACGGCGGTTCGATGGTGATATCGAAAGGGTTTGTCTCGGTGGAAAGAATGAAGGTAATAGCATTTAGCTCGCTAATACTTTCGGGTTTAATAGGAATTTATCTATGGCTGATGATAGGTACATGGATACTTTACCTAATGATATTCGGACTTTTTGCTGCGATATATTATACAGCAAATCCTTTTGCTTTGAAGTATAAAGCATTGGGAGATTTAATGGTATTCTTAACGTTTGGGGTCGGGATGACTTTAGGTGCGTACATTGTACAGACGGGACAGTTTGACTGGAGACCGGTTGTGCTTTCTTCGCCAATAGGGCTCCTCATAATTGCAATACTTCACACAAACAATATACGCGACATGAAGTTTGACGGGGCATTCGGGGTAAAGACGATTCCGATAATTATCGGACAGAAGATGTCAATTTATATGTATGATGTTTTGATAGTCGGTGCATACGCATCGATAATACTATTTGTAGTGTTTGGTTTGCTGCCATGGCCTGCCTTGTTAAACCTGATAACACTACCGACAGCATTAAAGCTCGTGAAGATGCTGAAAACTTTACCTGATGATAACATACCACGCTGGGAAGTCGGCACAAAACTTAACATAATGACAGCACAGTTCAATATGCAATTTGGTTTGATGCTGAATCTTGGATTGCTGATAGCGTTTTTATATACTTTGTTTATGTGAAAGAAAAGAATTTAATGATTAAATAAGAGCCGCGGAATTTATTTACTGCGGCTTTTTAATTACTCGTAATACTCACGGAAAACACGCCACTGATTGCCGGTTTCGTCGCTTTTGAAGAGACGAAGAGTTTTAATTCCTTTTTCTTCCTTTTTATCTGCCGAAAAAGTCTGATTGAATTTAACGTTCACGTAATTTTTGTTAACGGACTCGTATTCAATTTTTACATCGCGTACTTTTACGGATATGTTTTTAACGGATTCAAATGATTTAGTAACTCTTTTTATTCTTTCGTCGTAGGAGATTGCTTTTCCGCCTTTATCAATATATTGATAATCTTTATCGAGAAGTTCTCGGTAGCGAAAAATGTCACGGCTTTCCCATGCGGCTTCCCATGTTTTCATGAACTGATTAATGCGATAATCTTCGGAGGAATAGTATTCGTTAATTTTTATGTATGTGAAAATTGCGGAGACTATAAGGAGCGCTGAAAGGACTCCTATGCTTGAGAAGAGAAGAATTCTTCTTCTGAACTTAAAATCGAGCTTCTCTTTGTAGCGTGTTTTAAATTCTTCCTGAAACTCTTCTTTGGGTTCGGGGTTATCAGTCTGCACCGAGTCCGGTTTTGGCCGGACGGCAGATACTTTGGGGTAATTATCTTTTCCAAGAATTTCAGTGATGGTTTTATTACCAACATTTTCAGCGTTTGCTTTAACGGTAGGATTTTCATAGCAGTCGGGGGTAGAACAGCCCTGATACCTTTCCCAGCATGTTTTGTGATGAGGGATTTCGCAGCGGAAGCAGACAGCTTTTTCCTCATTATTTTTAATAACATTATTGCAATACGGACAGATCATCGTAGTCAAAATTAAGCAGAAAGGATTACTTTTAAAATGTAATAAATTTTAGAATATTATACCCGAGCAAAAGACCAGGCTGTTTCTTTGCTTAGAATTTCTTGAGAAAAGATTCTGGTCGGAGGCGAGAAAATCGTATTCAGCTTTAAGGTAGAAATTATCAATCGGCTTGAAAGTGAAACCGAATGCAGCTCCCGCAAGGTTAAGAAAATCACCGCTATCGCCGGAACCTTCGGATATAATGGCGTTAGGGTCATGAAACCATTCACCGCGAAGTGTAAGGTTAAACTTTGGGTGTACGTTGTATCTTAGCTGCAGCATACCAGAATTCATGAACGCTGTTTTGGTTGTATCGGCATTATCGGAATTTGTCTGAAGAGCAAAATCGAAGAAACCAACGAGGTCTAATTTGCCGAAAGAACATGAAAGAACGAAATCGTTATAGAACATCCACTGATTCTGGTAGCCGAAATCGGATTCATTTCCAAAAGAGTTTCCGTAGAAGAGTGTAAGATTTTTAAAAGGGCTGTAAGTCATTGACATACCTACAGATTTATTATCATTATTTTTTGAAACGATATGGTATGCGTTGTAGTAGTAAGCACTTGCGGATAATTTTTCGGAAAAGTCATGCCGAAGCTGAACTCCTATAATATTGGAAGGCTGAAAGTAACCACCGACAGAGGCTGTGGAAAGATAATTGTATTCCGGTACTGATGATTCATAACCGATGTAATGAGACATGTAACCCACTTTAACAGAAGTCTGTTTATTAAATTTATAACCGAAGTAAGCCCGCTTAATATATTTTATAAACTGTTTATCAATAGGTGTAAAAATAAAAGGGATATCACCAAACTGGAAGGCGACAGATGAGAAAAGATTCGGGCTATCGTAATCAAGCATGAGCAAAGCTATATTAAGACGAAACTCATCGTTGTACATACTGTTAGAGCTGAAAGTTCTGATTTTTGAAGCGGAGTCCTTTGTGTAATTCAGGTCAACTGAATAGTAAGAATCGACAAGAACGTGGAACTTGATGTCGTTAAGGATAGAATTATTTGTGTCGCTCTGCGAAAAAGCAAGTACGGGGATAAATGCAAAAACAAAAAAGACAAATTTTATCATTTGTTCGGGGTTTGATTTAATAAAAAATAATAATAATGAATTAAATGTGAAATGGAAATATTGAGGAAAGATTTAAGAGATGACATGACGCAGCAATAGGTATAAATCAGTGAAAAATCTAATCACAGAAGGCACAGAGTGCACGGAGAAAAAATTAATTTATTGAAAAGAACAGAAGCTTGAATAAAGATTTTTTACAGAGCGCACAGAGAAAGAACGGAATTCTCAGAAAGAGTAAGTATGGAGTTATTTTAAAGAGCAATAGTATAGGTGAGTGTTTTTATTAATTTAGACGTTAGAATAGCGTATAATAAACGTTAGAGCAGCGTTTGGTTAGCGTTTGATAAGACAATTAATGACTGTTTTAACAGTATTTTAATGAGGTGTCGAGAGTGGATAAAATTTAGTGATGGTTGAAAAATGGGTTAAATTTTGGGTTTTTAGTAAGATGGGGTTGATTATTAACATGATTTATAGAGATATTTTAGGATGAAACTGTAGTTTTCTTCCCGCCATAAATTGTGGCGGGAAGATGTTCAGACTTTTACTTTCTATCTTCTTTTTCTACTTCTACCTTAAGCTTGCCGCCTTCGCGGATAATTTTTATTTCATCGGGTTTAACATTTGGATTGTCTTCTATGACTTTCCTTTTGATTTCGTCGTCGGACATATTGCCATTTATTCCAATACCGATTGCGGATTTAATTTTTACCTCTTCTTCTTTACCGTCACCGCTAACGATTACTTCCATATTCTGACCGTTCATGTTAGAGTTCTCAGGAAACTTAATCATAAGTTTATTGTGATCGCCGATTTTTTCATAGGTTACGGAAGCGTTTTCAAAACCATTTTCTTTAAGCTGCTTTTGGATTTCTGCTATTATTTCGGCTTCGGATTTTCCGCTTGAAAAGACTTCCACTCTGAAGAATTTGTAAAGAGCTGCAGAGTATAAAGGAACGGTTGAATGTTCAGTAAGCGGTAATATTTTAACGGAGTTAATTTCTTTAATTTTTTCAAGGTCGTTTTTGTGGAGCATGGCTGTTTGTTCATCTACTCCCTGCAGAACGGTGTTAAACTCCGCAATATCGGTACCGCCTTCATTCTTAATGTTAATGGTCAATGGTGCATTGTTAAGCCAAGGAAGATTTTTAAGACTTTGCTCGACTGTTTTTTCGTTTTCAGGTTTTGTTGTCCAGGAAAATGCGTAGCCGATATTTTTCTCCTGAGTTACGGGATAATTACACGCACCGACTATAAAAACGAGAAAGACTGCTATTGCGAGTTTTATTTTATGCTCTAAGATAAATGTTTTCATTTTGTGTTTCCTTTTTGTTTGTGAATTTTGATTTCTTAAAAGTGCTTTAGTTGTTCTTTCGAAAGAACCATCGTATTTTTCCTGCCGAATTTTATCCCAGTACTTGTCCATTTGCTTCATCCCCTTTCCGTCTGATTCCTGAAATAATTTTGAGTGTTTCATCTTGCAAATCTCCTTTTTCGAGACCGGTTAATAAATTGTTTTTACCGCTGTTTTCAAGAATATCTTTTCTGAGTTTATCACGAACCCTGCTAAGTCTTGATTTTACCGCAGACTCGCTTTTATCGTTCTGAATTTCCTGTATTTCACGGATTGAAAAGTTTGCAACTTCAAAGAGTAAAATTGCAGAGCGCTCTTTGTAATTAAGCTTTGAAAGTGCGTTTAACAATACTTTCTTGTCATCGTCGTTGTCACTTCTGTCATAGAGTTCATAAACAAACTTATCGTTGTATTCTTCACCAAGGGGCAGAAATCTTTTCCAGAAATGATTTCTGTGCACAGAAATAAATTCCCGGGACGCTATCGTAAATATCCAGCTTTTAAATTTTGCATGATCTGAAAGCGTATTGATTTTCCGATAACTTTTTACGAGAGTAATTTGAAACAGTTCTTCGGCATCGTCATAGCATCCGTTTTTAAACATTGCTTTGCAATACCGAAGTAAATCGTTATAAACGGGTTTCAGTAACTCAATATATTTTTCATTCTCCAGAGACATTAACATTAATGTTTGTATATAAGACGCTTTTGGAGTACAAAAGGTCGCAAAATACAATATAAATATTTTACAGACACAATTTTATGCTTATTTTGGTATATTTATGAACTTTTTGAGAGATGTTGGGGTTTAAATTTATAAATGGGACTAAAATAGTCCTGTTTTCTATTATACTGAAAAATAAACAAGTTATATACATATGAGTGACGATATTATTCTGGAAAAAATAGGAAGTGATTACGAATTTGGATTCACGACCGATATTGAAATGGAAACGCTTCCAAAGGGACTGAATGAAGACGTTGTCAAATTCATTTCTAAGAAAAAGGGCGAGCCAGAATTCATGCTTGAGTGGAGATTGAAGTCATACAGGCACTGGCTGAAGATGGAAGAACCGAAATGGGCAAATGTACACTATCCTAAATTTGATTATCAGGATGTTATATACTATGCAGCTCCGAAGAAAGAAAACAAACTGAACTCTCTCGATGATTTAGACCCGAAGATTAAAGAAACGTATGAAAAACTCGGCATTCCACTTCTGGAACAGCAGTTTCTGGCAGGAGTTGCGGTTGATGCTGTAATGGACAGTGTTTCGGTTATGACGACATATAGAGAAAAGCTGAGCGACCTTGGAATAATTTTTAGTTCGATAAGCGACGCGATAAAGGAACATCCAGAACTTGTGAGAAAATATCTTGGTTCGGTTGTGCCTTATACAGATAACTTTTTTGGTGCTTTGAATTCTGCTGTATTCAGCGATGGTTCTTTTGTTTACATACCTAAAGGAGTGAGGTGTCCGATGGAGCTTTCAACATACTTTAGAATAAACGCAGCTAATACAGGTCAGTTTGAAAGAACGCTGATAATAGCTGATGAAGGCGCGTATGTATCATATTTAGAAGGGTGCACGGCTCCGATGAGAGATGAGAACCAGCTTCACGCCGCAATAGTAGAACTGATAGCGATGGACGGTGCAGAAATAAAATATTCCACTGTACAGAACTGGTATCCGGGAGACAAAAACGGAAAGGGCGGAATATACAATTTTGTGACGAAGAGAGGAATTTGCGGAAAAGATGCTAAGATATCCTGGACGCAGGTTGAAACAGGTAGCGCAATAACATGGAAGTATCCAAGTGTTATTTTAAAAGGCGACAATTCTATAGGAGAGTTTTACAGTGTTGCACTAACAAACAACATGCAGCAAGCAGATACGGGAACGAAGATGATACATATAGGGAAGAACACGAAGAGCAGGATTGTTTCGAAGGGTATTTCGGCTGGAAAGAGTCAGAACAGCTACAGAGGACTTGTTAAGGTGGCGAAAGGTGCGGAGGGTGCGAGGAACTTTTCGCAATGCGATAGTCTGCTGATGGGAGACAGGTGCGGGGCTCACACATTTCCGTACTTTGACATTAAAAACAAGAATGCAATAGTTGAGCACGAAGCAACAACATCGAAGATAGGTGAGGATATTTTGTTTTACTGCCAGCAAAGGGGTATATCAGAGGAAGATGCAGTTGCATTGATTGTGAATGGTTATGCGAAGGAAGTGCTAAATCAATTGCCGATGGAGTTTGCGGTTGAGGCACAAAAACTTCTGGCGATATCGCTGGAAGGAAGTGTGGGGTAATTTGGGTGAAAGTTGATAGCTGCGGAAAGAAACTTAGAATTGTTGTTCACAATGCAAAAATAGAACACGGATTAACGCGGATGAAGCAGATTTACGCGGATAAGAGACAGAAGGATATTTAACCGCAAAGGGCGTTCACCACGGAGTTTGTCTCAAAACTTAAATTTTGTAACAAAAGCAAATAAAAAACATTGAAAACGGGGTTAAATCCCTGCCAAAAACACGCGGGGATGACAAAAACACAGAAGATTAAAAAATTAAATATAATGAAGAACTAAATAATAAATATTAATAAATATGTTAATAATTAAAGGATTAAAGGCAGAAGTAGAAGGAAAAGAAATTTTAAAGGGAATAGACCTTGAAGTTAAAAAGGGTGAGGTTCATGCAATCATGGGACCTAACGGCTCGGGAAAGTCAACGCTCGCATCGGTACTTGCCGGACGCGAAGGATATGAAGTAACGGACGGCGAAGTTATTTATAACGGAAAGAACTTGTTAGACATTGAAGCAGAGGAAAGAGCAAGAGAGGGAATATTTCTTGCGTTCCAATATCCGATAGAAATACCGGGGGTATCCACAACAAATTTCATGAAAACATCTATCAATGAAATAAGGAAGCACAATGGTCTTGAACCGATGAAAGCACAGGAATTCATGAAAAGACTTAGGGAAAAGGCGGCACTTGTTGAGCTTGATGTTGAAATGACAAAGAGATATGTGAACGTTGGTTTTTCGGGCGGAGAGAAAAAGCGTAACGAGATTTTTCAGATGGCAATGCTTGAGCCAAAGCTCGGAATACTTGATGAGACGGATTCGGGGCTGGATATTGATGCTTTGAAAATAGTGGCGAACGGTGTCAACAAACTAAGAAGCAATGATAATGCTTTTGTTGTGATAACACACTATCAAAGACTGCTTGAATACATAGTTCCTGATTTTGTGCACGTTTTATATAATGGCAGGTTAGTGAAATCAGGAGACAAGAATCTGGCGCTTAAGCTTGAAGAAGTGGGTTACGACTGGATTAAGGAAAGCATAGGGGCGTAGAATGGGTTTAAAAGAATTATTAAACACAAGCAAAAAACATGGTTCGAAATCTCTGGAAAGCAAACGAAAGGATGCACTTGCTACGCTTGAACAGACAGGGTTTCCGACGAAGAGCCATGAAGAGTGGAGGTTTACAAACGTAAGTACGATTGTAAACAAAGATTTTAGGTTAGACAAAGAGCCAAGAATAAAAAAACTTGAGATAGAAAAACTTGATGAGTACAAATTCGATGCAAATATTGTTGTGGTTTATAACGGAACGTATGCAAAAGAGCTTTCAAAGATACACGAAAAGAATGATAAGATTTTTATAGGAAGTTTTGCTGATGCTATAGCATCGGGACATGAAAAGGTTTTTGAAGGGCATTTCGGCAAATATGCAAACGATAAAGCAGACGGGTTCACAGCACTGAATACATCAATGATAAACAGCGGGCTTCTTTTGTATGTACCTAAGAATGCCGTAATTGAAAAGCCGGTTGTCATAATTAATTTTATAGAAGAATCGGACAAAGACATATTTGCAAACCACAGAAACCTCATAGTTGTTGAAACAGGGGGTAAAGCTGATGTGAGCGAGGTGTTCTATGCAAACTCGAAACACTCGTCATTTTCAAACACTGTAACAGAAATATTTCTTGGCGAAAATGCGGAGCTGCATCACAACAAAATACAGAATGAAGGTGCTGAAGCTTATCATATAGGAACGACGCAGGTTGAGCAGAGAAATCACAGCAGGTTTTATTCAATGGTTGTTTCATGGGGCGGAAGTCTTTTGAGAAACAATTTGAACTCTGTGATAAACGGAGAAGGAATCGACTGTTATTTCAGAGGGTTTTATCTTGTGAAGGGAAAGCAGTTGATTGATAATCATACACTTGCAGACCATGCAAAGCCAAACAGCCACAGCAACGAATTTTATAAAGGCTTGCTGGACGAGGAAGGAACGGGGATTTTCAACGGAAAGATAATGGTGAGGCAGGATGCACAAAAGACAAACGCATACCAGACTAACACTAACATACTTCTTTCAAATGACGCAACGATTAACTCGAAACCGCAGCTTGAAATATTTGCTGATGATGTTAAATGCAGCCACGGAGCAACGACGGGGCAGATAAATCCTGACGAGGTGTTTTATTTAAGGTCAAGAGGCATATCGGAGTCAGAGGCAAAGAAATTATTGCTTTCGGCTTATGTGCATGAAATAATAGATGAAGTTGCAAATGAGGAACTAAAAGAATTACTGATAAAGAGGTTAGAAAAAAAGCTCGGCTAAGATTTTTGAATGATATATAGATGATTAAATAATATGATTGACGTTGAAAAAATAAGAAAAGATTTTCCAATACTTAAACAAAAGGTTTACGGAAAAGACCTTATCTATCTTGATAATGCTGCGACAACACACAAGCCGCAAGTGGTTATTAATGCAATAGCAAGATACTACTCCGAGCAGAACAGCAATGTTCACCGCGGTGTACATTTTCTGAGTGACAGTGCAACAACTTTGTATGAGAACTCAAGGAATAAGATTGCAGAATTTATTAATGCAAATACTTCTAATGAAGTAGTATTTGTAAGAGGAACAACTGAGGCGATAAATCTTGTAGCTAACGGATACGGAGACAAGTTTATAAAGGAAGGTGATGAAATAATTGTTTCATACCTTGAACATCATTCGAACATAGTACCATGGCAGATGCTTTGTGAGAGAAAGAATGCAAAGCTTAAAGTGATACCTGTGAATGATGACGGTGAATTATTAATAGACGAATACAAAAAACTTTTAAATGAAAAGACAAAGATTGTTGCGGTAGGACATACCTCGAATGCACTTGGCACAAAGAATCCGGTAATAGAAATTATTAAAGCTGCGCATGATACAGGAGCGGTAGTATTGATAGACGGGGCACAGGCAGTACAACACACGAAAGTTGATGTGCAGGAACTTAACGCGGATTTCTTTGCTTTTTCGGGACATAAGGTTTACGGTCCTACAGGAATAGGTGTGCTTTACGGAAAAGAGGAATTACTGAATGCGATGAATCCTTATCAGGGCGGCGGTGATATGATAAAAAGTGTATCATTTGAAAAGACCACATATAATGAGCTGCCTTATAAGTTTGAAGCGGGCACGCCAAATATTTGCGGAGCTATTGTTTTACCGGAAGCATTAGAATACGTGAAGAATGCAGGGCTGGATAATATTGCAGAATATGAAAAGGAACTTCTGAATTACGGAACGGAGAAGTTAAAAGAAATTGAAGGGTTTCGTTTAATAGGCAATGCAAAGAATAAGGCGAGCGTAATCTCCTTTTTAATAGATGGAACACATCCTTATGATGTAGGGACGATACTTGACAAGCAGGGAATTGCGGTAAGGACGGGTCACCATTGCGCAGAGCCATTAATGAATAGGCTGGGGATTCCCGGAACGGTAAGAGCATCGTTTGGAATGTATAATACGAAAAGTGAAATAGATGCACTTGTTGACGGAGTAAAAAAGGCAAAGAAAATGTTATCATAAAGTATGGAAAACACGATAGATAAGACTGAAGCAGAAATAATAGAAGATTTTTCATTTTTTGATAATTGGGAAGATAAGTATGAATATATAATAGACTTCGGGAAGAGCCTGAAACCAATGAACCCGGTTTACAAAACAGATGAGAACAAGGTTGCTGGATGTGTTTCACAAGTATGGCTGCACACTGAATATAAAGATGGGAAATTATATTTTGACGCAGACAGCGATGCAATAATAACAAAGGGGCTGGTAGGGCTGCTTGTGAAAGTATTATCAGACAAGAAACCCGAAGACATAATAAATGCTAAACTTGAATTTATAGACAAGATAGGTATGAAAGAGCATCTCTCACCGACGAGGTCAAACGGACTTGTATCGATGATAAAGTTTATGAAGAGAAGTGCGGAACAATGTATAAACAGCAATTAAATCAGAGGATTTTACTTGGAAGATATGAAAGAAGAAAATACAAATAACGAAGAGAAAAAGACAGATACTGCAAGCGAAAGCAAGACGGTTGACCTTGAAGTACTAAAAGAAGAGGTTGTAAAAGTACTGAAAAACTGTTTTGACCCTGAGATCCCTGTTAATATTTATGACCTGGGTTTAATTTATGATATTAATCTTGCAACGAACGGAGATGTATTTGTAGTAATGACGTTAACCTCCCCTGCATGTCCAGTAGCAGGAACGCTGCCGGGAGAAGTACAGGAAAAACTCAGAGAGCATCCAATGGTAAACGATGCAAGAGTAGAAATAACTTTTGACCCTCCGTGGAGCTTTGACAACATGTCTGAAGAGGCAAAGTACGAGTTAGGGTTTATTTAACTTATACCTTCTCGGCAATATATCCCACACCCGAAAGAGATTCTATAATCCTGCCTGTATCAGGGTTTTCACCTTTCACTGTTAATATTTTATCCTCGCTCTTTAAATCGACGTTCCATTCACTAATACCGGTATCTGAATCGAGAACAGGGGTAATCTTGCTAATACAATGATTGCAATTAATGTTTGTCTTGAATTTTATTTCTATCATATATTAATTATTTTTATAAAATAAGCTATTTTTAGAATCAAAGAAATTTAATAATTCATCTATATTGAGACCTTGTCCAAACTGCAAAAGCAGGGAAAATACACTGAGGATTAAAGAGGAAGAATTTCTCGTAGTCCGATGCAAATCCTGCGGATTGACATTTCTATTGAACCCGCCTGACGAGAGCATTATATATGAAGATTATTATCAAATTGAGTTTAAAGGCGATGATTACAGTGAAGACTCTTCGTTTGCTCATTTAAGAGAGATATATGAGATAAACGAGCAGCGTACCGGGCTAATAAAGAAGATTGTGAATGGTTCAGAGAATTTCAAATTACTTGATATCGGATGCGGTTCGGGGCTATTTTTAAAATCATGTAAGGATGCGGGATTACAAGGAGAAGGAATTGATGTTTCAAACAATGCGTTAAACTTTGCAAGAGATGAATTCGGACTGAATGTTTACAACAAAACAACAGAAGACCTGATAAACGAAGGAAAAAAATATGACATGATAACGATGTGGCATGTTTTGGAACATATAACGGAACCTGTAGTTGAATTAAGTAGGATGAAGGAACTGCTTTCGCCGAACGGGTATCTATTGATTGAGGTACCGAATCTAAACAGCATTAAGTTTAGAATGAGCGGGAAAAAATGGAAGGGTGGAAATCATCCTTTGTACCACAGAAGTTTTTTCACTTCAAGATCGCTGAGCGAGACTTTAAACAAAAGCGGGTTTACGAACGTTAAAAGAATAAATTTTTCATATCCGCTATCCAACAAAAACTTTTTTTACAACTTATCAAAAATAATATTTAATGTTTTCAGTGCAGACGCTTTTCTTAACTTTACGGCAAGGAACACCAATGATTAGATTATTGATTTTGTTTCTATTTATACTTACGCTCACGAATTTATCCATAGCTCAGAAAGGAAAGAAACTTGTGCCACCGACAAGTGGTATATATGCAGGAATATTTCCAGACATGGGAAATACAGAAGACAGCTTAACAACGGAAAGAATTCAGGAATACCTAAATATAACTGGAGCGCAGCCTGTATGGATATGTTTTTCAAACAGCTGGTTTTACGGAATAAAATTTCCAATGGATAAAGCGAAATCGGTAGCAGGGTTTAACTCAATACCATATATACGAATAATGCCACGAAGCGACTGGGGAATGGGAAGACCTGATGCAATTTATGGTTTAGATAAAATTGCTAACGGAGACTTTGATGAAGATTTAGAAAAGTGGGCAAAAGATGCAAAGAAATTCGGTAAGCCTATACTTGTAGAATTTGCACCTGAGATGAACGGCAACTGGTTTCCCTGGAGCGGAACATTTAATTTCGAAGAAGAAGGTGCGGATTTGTACAAAGATGCACACAGACACGTTGTGGAGCTGATGAGAGAAGCGGGGGCGGACAATTTAACATGGATGTATCATGTGAATGCAGTTTCAGAGCCTAACGCTGAATGGAACAGATTTCAATCTTACTATCCGGGAGACGATTATATTGACTGGTTAGGAATGAGCGTTTATGGCTCACAGAAAGTAGGGTGGCCCTGGGCAAATTTCTTTCCCTACTTCAGAAACGCCTACCGTGAAATGGAAAAGATTTCTAAAGTAAAACCGATAGCAATTGCGGAGTTCGGAGTTGTCGAAGATCCGAGCGCAGGAAAAAAGGCGGAATGGATAAGAGAGGCCTTTGAAACGGTGCTTGGAGGAAAGTTTCCGAGAGTAAAAGCTATATCTTACTGGCATTCTTCTTTTGATAATGCAGACGGGTCTATATCTAATATGCGGGTTGATTCATCACCGGAGGCGCTGAAGGTTTACAATGAGTTTATAAATATGGATGCATTTAAAGTAAAGGCAATGTTCAAATAGAAAGAGTTAAAAGTGATTACCCTTCAAGTTGGTTTTTATAATGTTTAGATGAGTGTGTTTTAATAACTCATTTCATCAATTTTTACTTTCCCTTTATATATTTTTTGAATTATTATCGTATAAGTTATCACAAAAGGCATTCCTATAATCGCCATTATAAGCATAATCATTAATGTTTTCTGTGATGATGCTGCGTTGTAAATGCTTAGACTATATTCCGGATTAGGGTTTGATAAAACCAGGTTTGGAAATATTCCTACAGCAAATAAAACCAGCAACAAAGCGATTGTTGCAGAAGATGACAGAAACGCTCTGAACTCTCTGCCAAGATGAATTTCTCTGGGTATATTCGCAATTGCAAGCATAGTAATAATTGCCAGAAGAAAGAACGGGGGAAAATCTTTAAAATGATAGACCATACCAGGATAATATATTAATGTCGCCATGGTAGTCGTGACAAAACAAATGGTAAAGAAAATAATCGTATTATTAACCCAGCTTTTTGTTTGAATTTGCAGTTCTCCTTCGGTTTTCATAACCAGATATATTGCACCATGCATAATGAACAAGGAGACAGTGGTTATTCCAACTAGTATCGAATAGGGATTTAATAATTCAAGAAAAGTACCCATGTATTCTTTATCCGGACCAATAGAGATTCCAGTGATTATGTTTCCTAATGCAACACCCATCAATAAAGCTATTAAAATACTTGAAAAGCTGAATGCTCTATCCCACCAAACCCGCCATTGTTTACTTTCCTGCTTGCTTCTGAATTCAATCGCAACTGCACGAAATATCAGAAAAAATAAGAGAAGCATAAAAGCAATATAGAAACCAGAGAATACTGTTGCGTAAACATCCGGAAACGCAGCAAAGAGAGCACCTCCGCCTGTTACGAGCCAAACTTCATTTCCATCCCATACCGGTCCGATAGAATTAATTGATATCCTTCTGTTCAGGTCACTCTTCGTAAGCAGGTGTAAGGCACCGACACCGAGATCGAATCCGTCAAGGATAGCATAGCCAGTAAGCAAAATCCCAACCAGTATAAACCAGATAATATTTAAGTCCATAGTTTGATTTAATTTTTGTTTAACATTCCTTTCTGAGATGAATAAACATCGTCAGAATTATCACTTATATCGGGTCCATGTTTAATCTTTCTATCGAGCAAGAACAAAAATAATATAAACAGCAGGGCATAGATTAACAGAAACAATATAAGAGAAAACAACACTTCGCTTCCTGTAACTGATTTTGAAAGAGCATCCTTAGTACGAAGCAGGTTGTAAACTATCCATGGCTGCCTGCCAACTTCGGCAGACATCCACCCGAGTTGATTAGCCGCCTGCGGGAGAAGAACAGACAAAACCAGTACCTTAAGCATTATTTTACTTTTAAACAACTTCTCTTTTCGGAGCATTATTATTGACAGAGAACTGATTCCAATCAAAATCATACCTATTGCAACCATAAGATGATAAGATTGGAATACAAGATTTACGGGCGGTCTATCTTCCTTACGAAATTCATTCAAACCCACAATGGAGGTTTTCGAATCTCCGTGAACAAGATAGCTCAACATACCAGGGACGGAAACTCCAAAATTTACTTTTTGTTGACTATCATCAACCCATCCAAATAAATAAAGAGGAGCCGGAGAAGTGTTGTAATGTCCCTCAAATGCAGCAAGTTTTGCCGGTTGATTCACGCTGATGCCAACAGCACTTTGGTGTCCTGTAAAGAGCTGAAAAAGAGAAGCAAACATTGCAAGTCCGAGAGCAATCTTTATAGATTTTTTGGAAAAATCGAGATGCTTGTTCTTAAGCAGATAATATGCAGAGACGCTTAATACAAGAAACGCACCTGTTAACCAAGCGGCGGATAGAGTATGAGTAAGCCTGTCAACAGAGGAAGGATTAAAAATCATTGCCCAGAAATCGATGATTTCTGCTCTCAGGATTCCGGCATTATTAACAATATGATGCCCCGCGGGGGTTTGCTGCCAGGAATTTGCAACAATAATCCAAACTGCGCTTAACATGGCACCCAAAGAAACCATGATGGTTGAAAAGAAATGCATTTTAGTAGAAACCCTGTTCCAGCCAAAAACAAGAATAGCAAGAAAACCCGATTCAAGAAAGAAAGCAAAAATTCCTTCAGCTGCCAAAGCGCTTCCAAATACATCTCCAACAAATCTTGAATAAGTCGCCCAATTTGTGCCGAATTCAAACTCCATGACAATTCCGGTGGCAACTCCCATAGCAAAGACCAACGCAAATATTTTAATCCAGAACTTTGTTATATGTTCATACGTTTTATTCTTTGTTTTAACATACATACCTTCCATAATAACAAGCAGCACCCCAAGACCAATGCTTATCGGAGGGTATATGTAATGGAAGGCAATTGTAAAAGCAAATTGAATTCTTGATAATATTTCAGTATCCATTCTATTGAATAAGGTTGATATAAACATATAAAGAAATAATTTCAAAATATAGTACAATTTATTTCATAATTTATTGCTTATAAATGGCTTGATTTATTATGAGCATATGCCCATTTTGTACATTATGCCGAGACCTAAAAAAATAAGGAAAGTATCGTTCAGCCCTGAGTCCAGCTATTTCAAGCCGAGAGGTATTCCTCTCGGAAATCTTGAGGAAGTTGTATTAACCTATGACGAGCTGGAAGCGATAACATTAACTGACATAAAGAAATTATATCAAGAAGAAGCAGCTGAGAAAATGGGAATTTCGAGACAGACGCTTGGGCGCATTGTTGAAAAGGCACATTCAAAAATTACAGATGCTATTCTTTTCGGGAAAGCAATAAAAATTGAAGGCGGAAGTTATACTTTTGGAAAAACTAATAAGTCCAGATGTAAAATTTGTAAAAACAACTTTATACTTACGGACAAAATATTAAATAATAATAATTGTCCAAAATGTATAAAGCTTATAAGTACAAAAGAAGAGACAGATTAAACTAACAAAACAAATTAAACAATATGTATTACAAGAATATACTTGAACTAATAGGCAACACACCACTTGTAAAGATAAATAATCTTACGAAAGGAATTAAAGCAACGGTACTTGCTAAAATCGAATTTACAAACCCGGGCGGAAGTGTTAAAGACAGGGTTGGGCTTGCAATGATAGAGGATGCTGAAAGTAAGGGTTTATTAAAACCCGGGTCAACAATTGTTGAGGCTACGAGCGGAAACACAGGAATAGGTCTTGCATTAGCCGGGCGTGTTAAAGGTTATAGGGTAATACTTGTAATGACAGATAAAATCGGACAGGAGAAAAGAAACTATCTAAAAGCTCTTGGCGCTGAAGTTGTGATAGTACCAAAAGAGGCTCTGCCTGACTCACCAGATTATTACAGGAATAAAGCGAAAGCACTTTCTGAAGAAATACCTAATGCAATAAATTTAAATCAATATGCCAACGAATCAAATCCTTTTAGTCATTATTCCGGTACGGGTACAGAAATATGGAACGATACAGACGGAAATATAACACATTTTGTTTGCGGAGTAGGAACAGCAGGAACAATAACGGGTGTCTCAAAATATTTAAAGGAAAAGAATCCTAATATAAAGGTGACGGGAGCAGACCCGATTGGTTCGAACTTTAAAAGATACAAAGATACGGGAAAGATAGGAGAAACGACGCTTCACCAGATTGAGGGTCTGGGAACAGATATTATTCCACCGATAACAAATTTCGATTATGTTGATGAAATTGTAAGTGTAAAAGACATAGATTCTATTAATATGTGCAAGAGGCTTTCTTTGGAAGAAGGTATCTTCTGCGGTGCTTCTTCGGGAACGGCCGCTTATGCAGCGCTTGAAATTGCAAAGAACCTTGATGAAAATGCTGTTGTAGTGTTTATCGTTTGTGATACAGGGGAGAGATATTTATCGAAGTATCATAATGACGACTGGTTAAGAGAGCATGATTTATATGAATGAATTATTTAAATTAAAACAGAATTACTTTTTAAAATATTATAAGGAAAAATAAGATGAAAGTAGCAATTCCAACACATTCGGGTATAGTAGATGACCACTTTGGTCATTGCGAGTATTTTATGGTTTTCACAACGAACGACAAGAAAGAAATCATACACGAAGAAATAATTTCTTCTCCTGACAGCTGCGGATGCAAATCTAATGTTGTAGAAAAATTAACACAAATTGGTGTTAAAGTAATGTTAGCGGGCAATATCGGAGGCGGTGCTGTTAACAAGTTAAGTGATAACGGTATTGCGGTCGTAAGAGGATGTTCAGGCAACGTAAAAGTCGTATTAAATGACTGGCTAAACGGTAACATAAAAGACAACGGAGAAATGTGCAAGGAGCATGAGCATCATCATGGACACAACCATCAACACAATCACAGACATCAACACGGAGCAGATTGCAACTAATGGTTGTATTAAGAATAACAAACTCCTTTTTTATTAAAAACCAAATATAAATAATCATGGAAGAAAACAAAGCAATAGCAATGCCGAGAATCGGCGAAAAAGCCCCTGATTTTAAAGCTGTAACAACTCAGGGAGATATAAATTTTCCATCAGATTACAAGGGAAGCTGGGTAATTTTATTCAGTCATCCGGCAGATTTTACTCCTGTTTGTACATCTGAGTTCATGACTTTTGCAACGATGGAAGACAAGTTTGCAAAGGCAAACTGCAAGCTTGTAGGTCTCTCGGTTGACGGATTATACAGTCATATAGCATGGCTGAGAACCATCAAAGAAAAGATAGAATACAAAGGCATGAAAGACGTAGAAGTTAAGTTTCCTCTTATTGAAGACATTACAATGGAAGTAGCAGGAAAGTATGGAATGATACAACCGGGCGAGAGCTCAACAAAAGCCGTCAGAGCAGTATTTTTTATTGACCCAAAAGGAATAATCCGGGCAATTATATATTACCCTTTGAGTCTTGGAAGGAATTTTGATGAGCTTTACAGAGCTTTAATTGCAATGCAGGCTGCTGACGAATTCTCGATAGCAACCCCGGCAGACTGGAGACCTGGTGACGACGTTATAGTGCCTACAGCCGGATCCTGTGGTGTAGCGAAAGAACGCATGGAAAGCAAAGAAAAGATGAAATGTTATGACTGGTTTTTCTGTACTAAAGAAATTCCTGAGAAGACAATACTCGATAAATTAGTGAAGAAATAAATTAAATCAGCACCATGTGTTTTTTCCCTAAAACACATGGTGCTGATTAAAGAAAAGAGATATTGAGAAATTCTATTTGCTTTTATTTGTTCTATTAACATCTAAGAATAGTTTTTTACTTCAATATTTTTAAAAGCTGGGTTAGGTTTTTATATTTTGCAGGTATAATAATAGTCTGGATCTTGTGTTTATCGAACATTTTTTTTACAGTCATTCCATAGTTTCCTGACATAACAGAGGTAACACCCCTTGAGTGTAAAAATGTTACTGCTTTTTTGCCCGAGTTTTTCAAAAAATCATTGCCGGGATTCGATACAAACTCAATATTATTAATATCATCTTTGATAAAGCAGAAAAACTTTGTTTTTCCAAAGCAATCCTCGATTGGGGAATTCAAATTGTCTTCTTTTACGGTTACTACCTTCATATCAAATTAATCAATGTTTAGTATATTTATAAAATTAGTACTCTTACAAAGCGGACAAAATTCCGGATTTGATTTTTTTACAACATTATAAATACATTCACAGTTTTGGCATTTATGCCAATTATCACCGTAATAAATATTTTCACCAGAGAGTTTCAAAGTTCTTTTTTCGACAAGTGATGTTGATAATTTAATTCTTGCCCGTTTATATATTCTTGTAAATGTAGGTCTGGATACTTTCATCAACTTTGCAGCCTTAGAATGGTTTAAGCCCTCATAGTCTATTAATTTTACAGCCTCAAATTCCTCGGCAAGGAATAAAAGGCTATCAGCATCGGGATTTCTATTTCCTGCCGGAAAAAACCAAATGTCTGAATGTGGCGCTAATATCTTCCTTTGTTTAACAGGTCTTGCCATAATCTATAAATACTCAAATATTTTAAACATTTTAGTACAACACTATTGCATTACGGTGACTAATTTTTACTATTGTTTCGAGAATTCATTTTTCCCACAGACAAAACTTAGCATGCCCTTTGTTGTTCATACTTAAATGTAATTTATAAACAAATTTGTAATTAATGAAGTCTAATAATATTTATTATGGTAACAAAATTGCGGCTGATATAACAGTAGTCCACAATCCGTTTTTGTCCCCTTTGGCAGTTTTAGTAATATTAAAAGTTTTAACTATTCTTTCTGACATTTTAAAGACCTGTTCCCTTTCATTCCAATCGGTATCCGTATTGAACTCTACGTCCAGGGTAGAAGCAAGCATTTGAGCGGCTAAATCTTCGGCATAGTCGCCACAAGTTTTTTCATTGACTCCCTGAGGATGGTATTCAGATAAATAACCATACTGCGATTTATCAGAGGGGATGGCAACGCCTATTGATGAAGCGATTAAACGATTAGGTTCATTAGTATGGTTTCTAGCCATTACTGCAAATGTTATTTGTCCCGGTAATATTTCTTTAATACCCTGTTCTCTCGATAACATTTTGCAATTTGGCGGAAAGATACTACTCACCATTACGAGATTACAAAACTCTATTCCTGCACTACGTAACGCAGATTCAAAGGAGGCTAAGTATTCTATATGCCTGCCTACACCTTTTGTGAAAAATATTTTAGTGGGTACGAACAATTTATTTAGTGACTATGTCCACTACATTGTTTATTAGGGTCACTTTTTAATTTATCCGCCAGAAACAATTTAACAGCATCTTCTGCATCTACTTCGTCGGTAAATATCGTCTGAATACCATTTGCATTTAAATCACTCATTAATCCCTGGCCACCAGAACAACAAAAAAGATAATTACAGTCTTTTAGACCTTCAATAATTCCTAAATGCTTTCCAACGCCTTGCTGGTTGGGATTATGTTCATCATGATGATGTTCGTGCCGATGACCTTCTTTTTTGTGCATTGTAAAAGTATTTATTCTTTTTTCAATGCCCGTGATTTCTTTGTTGTTTATATCAAAGACGATAAACATTTCACATTTCCCAACGTGACCTGTTATTGTTTTTCCGTTGTCTGAAGCTACTGCAATTTTCACTTGGTTTTTTATTAATATTAATTATTTATTATGAGCATATGCTCATAATAAATTTAAAGATAATTGTTTTATAAGTCAAGAGCAAAGTTTTTACCAATCAAGATCCCTCTGTGTTTTTCAATTTTTGATCCGGTTTAAGCTACGAAGCAGATACATCGATAATAATGGATGTAACCAGCAAGATAAAATAAACTATAAAGTACATTTATAATTTAATCTTTGCCACCTTTGAAGCCCCTGCCGCCTCCGAAGCCTCTGCCGCCTCCAAAACCTCTGCCGCCTCCAAAGCCTCTACCGCCTCCAAAGCCAAATCTTCTCCAACGATTGAAAGCACTTTTTCTCACTTCAAAATTAGCTGCACTGTTATCGGATACCGAACTATCAGTTACAGTAGATTTTGGGGTGTTACATTTCCCTAATTTATTTCCTGTCATTGGTCCATTTCCAATTGGACATGTTCCGTTTAAGTTTGGCATTTTAATCTCCTATTTTAGACTTAAATAAACGTTTTTAAAAAAATATATACTGTCACAATATATTGAGATTACTTTTCATTATGAAATAATTACCCTGATATTTAACTTTTTTTAAGATTCGTTGATTTACTAATTGATTAAATGTGTTCCAGCCCATATTTGATTTTTTTAAAAACTCTTCAACATCATCGTATCGCATTGGATGAACAGCAAGGATACTAAGTAGTTCTTTTTCTGAATTTAACAGAAATGAAAAGTTTGTTCCTTCATACGAAATTGCGAGCTCCACATTTTTAATAATATCGTTAAATATTTGAAAAGCAATATTAATAATTTCTTCGTCTGGTGCTATAGCAGATTTTACAGCAGTTGGACGAGTTGGGATTAAAATAAATGACTTGGCGGGACTTAGACTATTAATAATTACTGCTGTTTCTTGTAGCGATTTATTATCATCGTTAACATCTTTTATAAGCATCGTTTCAGTAACTAATTTTCCTGAATATTCGGCGGCAAACTCTCTGATTCCATTTATAATCTTATCAAGTTCTAAGCTTCCATGAGGTCTGTTTATTTTATGCCATATGGCAGGAATAACCGTATCTATTTTGACTGAGACTAAATCAGCTTTCATTAAATCATTTCTAACGTCTTTGTCCCAAAGTAAAGAAGAATTTGTTATAACAGCGATATTAATTCCTAAAGGTTTTAATATTTCTATACTTTTGCAAATACTAAAATCGAGAGTGGGTTCTCCGTCTGCAACAAATGTTAAATAGTCTATTTGCTCGTTAAGACTCTTTAAAAAGATCACCTTTTCGGATACCTCATGATAGATTCGTTTGGGTTTAAAAATTTCTTTTCTTTTTGTTGATAATATATTTGTATTACCAATCTGACAATAAATACATGAATAGCTACAGGTTTTCAGAGGGATGTTGTTGATTCCCATGCTTCTTCCTAATCTTCTAGATGGTACCGGACCGAATACAATTTCCGTATTATTAACTTCAGGACTCATTTTAATTAGTCATAATATACTCTTGTTACTTTGTTACATAAAGTTGGTTCTAACAAATCAGCCCACTCCTCTGATGCCCAGGTTTTCATTTCTCTGTGAGCTAAATAATATTTTTCCGGGATAGGATGAGTACCGACAACAACCTTCATTCGGTGTATATTCTCAATAAATAATTTGAAATGATCAATGTATGGGCAAGGAGGGTAGCCAACCACCATTCCGGTTGCAAAATGAATTACAGCGGCATTGTTTTTCTTTAGTTCTTCCATACTGTTTTCAATATTTCCTCCCGGGCATCCGCCACAGGAAGTGTATCCAACTACTTCTACATCTTTATCTGCATATATATCAAAAGCACCTGACCTTTCTTTAATTGCTCTAAAACATTTACCACCTGCACAGCTTTTATACCTGTCACAAATTATAATACCAATATTTACTTTTTCTTTCATGAACTTTTTAATGATTTAATGTTTTTTATAATTCAATAAAACTCTTTTTCCCTTTATCTGCTTTCACATTTTTCTGTTAATGTAAACCTTGGCTTGTTTACAAAGCAGCACATTCCTTAAAATATTTTTTACCGTGAAAATCCACTTCTTCAATAATCTTTCTCTCAATCATTTCGTTAAGCATTATTGTGTCAACTTCTTTTTTAACAAACTGTTTAACTGTTTCCACACCTATTGGATGAATAGCAAGCAAACCCAGAAGTTCATTTTTAAAATCGTTCAATGTAAAGCATTCTTCGTTATCAGGGCAGCATAACAATACTGCTTTAGATACCTTTTCTTTAATCAGGCTTTTTAAAAAATCGAGGTTATTTGAATCGGGACTCGTTACATAACTTTCTTGGGGTGGAAACACAGGGGTTGTAAAATACGAAACCTCACGATTTATCGTATTAAGGTAATTTGCGAGTTTCTCAACTTCTTCCTTATTATCGTTTATATCTTTTATTAGCATTGTCACTGTGGACAATTTGCCTTTATATATTTTTGAAAACTGTTTAATTCCATCTAAGATTAAGTCATAACTTAATCTTTTATGAGGACGATTTATTTTCAACCATGTTTCCGGATTTACTGTGTCAATTTTTAATGAAACATAGTCAGCAAACATTAAATTTTCACGTATATGTGCATTCCAAATAAGCGAAGCATTTGTAAAAACAGCAATTTTATATCCAAATTCTCTCAGTATGGTAATCTCTTTCGATAGCTCTGTATCTAAAGCAGGTTCTCCACTCCCCGTAAAAACGATATAATTAATTTTATTTTTTAATTGATCAATGTTTGTTAACTTATTTCTCATGGAGGCATGAAGTTCGTAAGGAGAAATACAATTTGAAGTACAGACAGAACAACAGGTCTTATTTCCAGATGAACAATATATACAATTGTAGGAACAGGTGCTTGGTTTAATATTGTTAACTCCAATAACAAGACCAAGTCTTCTTGAATGTACAGGACCAAAAACCACCTTACACTTAAGAGATTTATTTAACAAGATATTCCGCTCAAGCGCTGCACAAAAGGTTTCGATTTTCCTTCTTAACCATTTTTTTGTGTTGTCCATTCTTTGCCCCTTTCCTGATAACCTTAACAAAAAGGCGTTTTCTTTATTAGTTTGTTTCTATGATTTTACTGAATTAAAACTATTCATATTGTCATTTAATTATAATAACAAACTTGTTATATTATGAACTAATGTTCATAACTAAAGTATAAAGATATTTTAAACAAGTCAAGAGCAAAACTTTTACCGTAACAGACAATGTACGAATATAATATTACCGGATGTTTTTAAGTAGTAGCACTTATTTTAAAGAGATATTACCATGGCTACAAACAGAACCAAGGCAAAGTAACCGACAAATAATGAGACAAATAATGTTTCTCTTTAATACAAACATGAGAAGTGTAAAAATATATTATTTAAATATTTAATTACAAAGAGATGAGTGCGTTTTTAGTGATTGTAGTTTTTGGGGTTTTAATGAGCGTTGTTTCTCTTTCGGGAGGACTTATAATGCTGTTTACAAAACAAACACAATTAAAACTTCTCACGCCGCTTGTAGCATTTTCTGCGGGTTCACTCATTGGCGGTGCTTTTTTTATGATGGTTCCTGAGGGTTTACAACATATTGAGAATGTTAGAACATTCTTTCTTATATTCGTCGCAGGGTTTAGTCTGTTCTTTATATTTGAACAGTATCTGCATTACCACCATTGTAAAAAAGCCGAAAGCGACTGCAGAAAGCCTATGTCCGTGTTAATATTGCTTGGTGATGGTTTACATAATTTTATAGGGGGTCTTTCGATATCCGGATTATTCCTTATAGATTTTAATCTTGGTTTAATCGCATGGTTAGGTGCAATCTTTCACGAAATTCCACAAGAGCTTGGTGATTTTGCGGCGCTTGTACATAGCGGCTGGGAAAAGAAGAAGGCTATTCTTTATAATTTGCTTTCGTCTTCTACGTTTTTAATTGGTGGTTTGATTACATATTTTATTTCTGACAAAATTAATGTGTCATTCCTTATACCATTTGCAGCAGGGAACTTCTTGTATATTGGTGCAACAGATTTAATTCCCGAAGTTAATAAACACACTACTCTAAAAAATAATATTATTCATGGTCTGGCATTCTTGGCAGGTGTTGCCTTGTTGTTTGTTCTTAGTATATATCACAATCACACGTGATATATACTAATATTTATTTAACGTGTTATTTTATATAAACAAATACAATACTTAAAAGGTTATTTAATAAACATCATACGTTTGATTTCGTAAAAACTTTCTGAGCGCAAAACACAGAAGAACATTCCCGAAGAAAGGTCTTTGGCATCAAAATCTGTTTCATAAGAACCCGGTATCAAAGATCCCGCAACAAGCGTCCGGACTTCTTTTCCAAGCACATCATATATTTTCAGACTAATAAATTTATTACCGTTTGGTACATCAAATCTAATTTTTGTTGAGAGGTTGAACGGATTCGGATAATTCTGATAAAGTTTAAATGATGCGGGTGTAATATTACCGATAGGATTAACGCCTGTTAAGAATGGAACGGATACAGTTTTCATGATTACAGGAGACTTATCAGCTGTGTTATAAAGGGATACAAACTTTTGTATGTCGGGAGAACTTATACCCTGTATATAAGTAACAAGCCGGGGCGGAATAGTTTGGTAGCAGAGTTCAGCAGAAATCGTGTACTGTGACCCGGTTACAGCAGGCACTTTATAATAAATAATATCCCTGCCCGTGCCCTGAGTTGTTCCTTGTCTGTTAAAGTTAGTGTCGCTGACAGCACCGCCTACAATCGCTATTGTGTCATAGCTTGGATGAGAAGTGTTAAAACCTTTAGGGGGAAGTCTGTTATCTTTTAAGAAAGCGGCTGATCTTAATAGGTTAAACGTAAAGTTACCATTAATATCTTTAAAGGCACCTTCGTAAATCTGAACCTGATTCGTATTTGTAATTTCAGAATAGTGCTGTTCATATAAAGAATCCAGCCCTATGATTTCACCCTGAGTATCCCAGTTTCCGGATTCAAAGATTATATTGTTACTTTGGTCCTTGACTTTAAAATGAACCCACATTCTTCTGTACGGAATTCCTGTTGGTAATTTATGACCAGCGAGGTTTTCAACTGTAACGCCAATATTTATAAAGCCAGAGCTGTACGCCGGTGTAATAGTAAGGTTCACGGCGGTTTCCTTAAGCATTCTCTCTGTATAGACCAATGTAGTATCAAAGTTTGAAGCAGAAGCAGAAAGTTGTAGTGAATCAATATTATTTCTCATGATTCTATTTAGCATAGTGTTGCCGCCACCAAAAAGGTGTTTCCAGTACGGGCTTCGCTTTGTTGTATCGAAGGGAGGGATAGAAGATATATCTATCGGTGTATTAGTTATAGGCATGTGACATGTCTGACAAGGAACGTTATAAGTTTTATAATTGCTATTCTTCCATTCGATATAAGGTGTTTGTTCTGGAAAAGAGCCCACAATCTGTCCTGAGTAGTTTACAGTAGGTGTAAACAATGTATGACAGGTCGCACAAAGCTCTGAATTATTCATTGATGTAGAATGAACGGCGGTATAGTTAACAAATGTAATCATCGGCTGTACAAGGGGATTCGGATACGGACCGTAAATAATTCGTTCAGTAGTAATGTTATATCCGCCGGTATAGCTTGAGGAAGAACCGAAGTTTGTATTTTTAATCTGATGGCAGGATGTACAACTTACACCATCGTTTGCGAGGGGGTCTGCTTTCATCTGTGACATAGTGTATCCTGAGTCACCGTTCTGAATTGCCTGTCTGTGTCCCATAGGTGCATGACATTTTGTACAAGTGCTCTCAATTATAAACTGAAACTGAGGATGCTCGTGAATTTCTTCTGCAACGATTGCACGCCAGAAAGGGTCCTTAGATGAATTACCCATCATAGAGGAACGCCAGTGAGTGATAGGGGAAATATCAACACCGTTTTCTGTAAGCACAATTCCGTTTCCGGTATGACAAGTTGCACAGTTGCCTGAGCCGGAAAAAATAGAAGATGTCTGAGTGGGCAAAGGTGTCATTTGCGCCAGAGAAATATTTACAAACATCAACAATGTTAAAAACGAGATAGAGTTCAAGTATTTCATGTGAATTACTTTTTATTTATTTTTAATTTAGTAAATACATACCAGAAAAACAGGATTAAAAATTTGCGGATTTATTATTTACAAAAAACAATAGAACACGGATTGGCGCAGATTAAACGGATTTACACGGATAAAGATAAACACATATGGAATTACTTGCTGATTTAAAATAAAAGTTAAAGAGAAAAACACATAACATATTTCTTACAAAAGCAATAGAACACGGATTGGCGCAGATTAAACGGATTTACACTGATAAAGATAAACACATATGGAATTACTTGCTGATTTAAAATAAAAGTTAAAGAGAAAAACACATAACATATTACTTACAAAAAACAATAGAACACAGATTGGCGCAGATTAAACGGATTTACACGGATAAAGAAAAATACCTATAAAATTACTAATGCTGATTTTTAAAATAAAAGTTAAAGAGAAAACGCATAACATATTACTTACAAAAAACAATAGAACACCGATTTGCTAAAAAGAAGGCAGGGTTTGCTCGAATAAGGAAAAATAAAAATGAAATTACTAACATACTGTTTTTACATCTTTGTGAAAATAAAATTTCATACCTAATTAGGACGCAAGGTGACCGCAAGGAAACCGAAATCGAAAATGCAGAAAACGGGATGCCTGAAAAACGCTTAGAATTAAGGTTTGCTTACATCGAAAAAATGAAATACCAAAATGAATAATCAGACACACCCTCCTACTATTAATCACAACAAAAATGAAAATTGTGACACATTTTTTCTCATGCGAGAAATTTGATAAAAATTTTAAGTTACTCAAAAACAAATGTTTACAAAGCATATTTACATAAAAAGAAAATTTTCGGTGTCTTAGTTTTGATTTTTGTTGTGATTAATAGTAGGAAGACATACATTCATTACTTTGAATAATGGTTTCATTACCGCCATTTTTAATAATAACGGCATAATTGTCGGGATAATTATACAAAATACACGATAACTATTTGTTTTCCGGATTATAAATTGCAAAAACAGCTAAATGAAAGAGGTTAAAAAGAAATTTAAGTGGTATGATAATTGATGATTAAAAGGTAATCAACAAAATTAAAGGATTATGAAAACAAACATTTTAGCAAGCATCTTTACAATAATAATATTTGCAGGTTTTTTGAACGGCAATATATTTATCAGTGAAGCAAAAGCCCAAGATAAGCATTCGTGTTATTATGCTATTGATTTGCCGAAACAGGATGTATCGGCAGAAGAAGAAAAAGAAATGCTGTATATGATTGAGGAAGAAAAGATGGCAAGGGATTTTTACATAACCATGTATGACAAGTGGGGATTAAGACCGTTTGGCAATATAAAAGAAGCAGAACAAAAGCATATGGATGCGATTGAATCTCTTCTTAACAAGTATGGAATAGTAAATCCCGTGAGCGGTCTGAAAACGGGTGAGTTTAAGAATGAAAAAATTAAGAACCTTTATTTATCTTTGCTTAATCAGGGAAACAAATCGGCTCTTGACGCATTGAAAGCAGCAGCCGAGATAGAAGAGATTGATATTAAAGACTTAATGGACGCTGTAAAAGACACAGACAACAAAGATATAGCTATGGTCTATAACAATCTGAAAAGAGCATCTGAAAATCATCTGCGAGCTTTCACAAGAAACATAAACAGACGTGACGAAGTATATACACCGAAACATCTTGACAAAGATTATTTTAACGAAATAGTAAATTTGTAAATGAAGAACAAGAATCACTGGTATGACGGAATGTTTTACGACAAAGTGATTGCTCCTAATCAGGACAAGGCTTTTGAAACTGTAAAAGAAATTATTAGTAACGATTCCGTGATTCTTGATGTAGGATGCGGAACAGGAAGAATGGCGTTCCGCCTTTGGGATAAATACAGAAAATATACTGGTATAGACTTATCAATAAGGAACATTGACACAGCAAAAAAAAAGCTGTGCAAACTACTTTCGGAAAAAATAGAGTACATTCATGCGGATGCATATACATATCTTAAAGGCAGTGACATAAAATATGATTACGCCGTTCTTTCTTATGTTATTCATGAAATAAATGAATCCGATAGGGTCCCTCTTCTGAAGCTTCTTTCGAAGCATGCCGAAAATATAATAATTGTTGATTATCTTGTGCCGAGACCCGGAGGATTTACAGACAAGATTAACGGTATTGTTGAGTTTGTAGCGGGAAGAGAGCACTACCGCAATTTTAAATCTTACGTTTCAAAAGGAGGGCTGAGAGGACTTGCACACCAAAGCAAGCTAAGCATCACAAAAGAAATAACAGACAATCCTAAAACAGCACATATAACAGTGATGAAAGAGTCTTCATAGCAATCCCAAGGATGGAAATAGGATGTGGTGCATAATAGAACATAGATTATGCGGATGAAGCAGATTTACGCGGATAATTAACGTTTTTTTATTTCAAAGAGCAAACATTAACTAAACTGATTGTAGTGCACAATAGAGCATGGATTTACACGGATGAAGCTGGTTTACGCGGTTAAGTTGAAAAAATATGATATTGACTTTACGGTTTAATCTTTATAACTTGCTAATAACAATTAATTATAAATAGTAAATTATTCTGTTGTGTTTAGCAAACGTTCTGTCTTTGATAAAGTCAGGTGTTTTTCCCCAGAAAAAGAACCTGAGGTTAAGCAAATAATAATAAACGACTACATTATTACATTTAAATTATATCAATGAAAAAAGTCTTCATATCTGTTACGCTGTTTATACTATTCATAATATCTGCAATTTTACTCCTTGTACCGAAAGAACATGATGTTGGTACGGTTGACAAGTTAAAAGAGAAGTATTCGGAAAAATATATTTCTTCTGTTGACCACTCAAAATTTGATGTACTGAAAAAGAATTTTGCTACACCCCAAGAGGTAACGGCTGTATGCAACACCTGTCATACAGACAGACATACAGAGGTAATGAACTCAAGCCACTGGAACTGGGAAAGGCAGGAGTATGTGAAAGGAAGAGGCATTATATCAATAGGAAAGAAGAATGCTATTAATAATTTCTGTATAGGTGTGGACGGAAACGAGCAAAGCTGTGCTAAATGCCATATTGGTTTTGGAATGACAGACAAGAGTTTTGCATTTACAGATGAAAATAATGTTGACTGTCTTGTCTGCCACGACAACACAGAGACATACGCCAAGGGGGAAGAATTATCAGGATACCCCAACCCTAAATTAAATCTTAGCAGCATTGCACAGGGCGTAGGCAAGCCTAAAAGGTCAAATTGCGGTGTGTGTCATTTTTACGGAGGCGGCGGAAACAACGTAAAACACGGGGACCTTGAAGAATCCATGTTTGCGCCTGAAAAAACAACAGACGTTCACATGGCAACAGATGGAAAGAACTTACAGTGTATTGATTGTCACCTTACAGAGAAACATAAAATGCTTGGGAAGGTTTATTCTTTGTCTTCAATGAACAGAGACCGCTCAACCTGTGAGCAATGTCATACAGAAAGTCCTCACAGCAATTCAGTTTTAAACGAACACAACATGAAGGTTGCCTGCCAGACATGCCACATTCCTGTTTACGCAAAAGTTAATGCAACTAAGATGGAGTGGGACTGGTCAACAGCCGGAAAACTGAAGAACGGTGAGCCTTACGAAGAAGATGACGCAGACGGAAACCATACATACCTTTCAATTAAAGGAACATTTAAGTGGGGTAAAAATTTAAAACCTGATTATATATGGTTTAACGGAAATGCCCAGCATTATTTGCTTGGGGACACAATCAGCGATACGACAAACCCGCTTGTGTTGAATAAATTATTAGGCTCTTATAACGACAGAGAATCGAAAATTATACCTGTAAAAATTCACAAAGCAAAACAACCTTACGACCCTGTGTATAAAACATTAATACAGCCGAAATTATTTTCGGACAAAACAGGAGAAGGGGCGCTTTGGAAAGATTTTAACTGGCAAAGAGCTTCAGAGGTTGGAATGAAAGAAGTTGATCTGCCGTTCAGCGGAAAAATTTCGTTTATAAAAACTGAAATGTACTGGCCAATAAATCACATGGTTTCGTCAAAAGATTCATCATTGCAGTGCACAGACTGCCACACAAGAAACGACAGCAGAATAGCCAACTTAAAAGATTTTTATATACCAGGAAGAGATTACAATAAATATGTTGACTATTCCGGTACAGCTATCATAGCGATCACTTTTTTAGGAATAGTAATTCACGGGACACTTAGAATCAGGTCAACAAGAAAACAAAGGAGAAACATTTAAGTATGTCAAAAACTGTATTAATATATAAATCATTTGAACGTTTCTGGCACTGGATGCAGGCATTGCTGATATTTTTTCTTGCAGCTACAGGGTTTGAAATCCACGGCACTTTTTCATTCTTCGGTTTTGAGAATGCTGTTACATATCACAACATTGCCGCATACGCTTTTATCATATTAATTGTGTTTGCAGTGTTCTGGCATTTTACAACAGGTGAATGGAGGCAATATGTTCCGACATTCACAAACATAAAAGCTCAGTTAAATTATTACTTGTTCGGCATTTTTAAGAATGCAAGTCATCCGACCAAAAAAAGTGTGCTAAGCAAATTAAACCCGCTGCAGAAGCTTGTTTACTTCGGACTGAAAATACTCGTTATTCCGATAATGGTTATCTCAGGACTTTTATACATGTTCTACAGGTATCCGCAAAACCAGACGATAGCAAGCATCAATATAGATTCTCTTGAAATAATTGCTATTGTTCACACAGCGGGGGCTATACTTCTTGCGGCATTTATTGTTACACATCTTTACTTAATAACAACAGGAACAACCGTGACATCAAACCTCAAGGCAATGCTAACGGGATATGAAGAAATAGAACACGATACAGAAGAAATAAAGAAAGAAAATTCGGAAACATTAAGTAGTGAAATATAATATGAAAGAATCAAAATACATGAATCCTTATCTTGCGGGATTTTTATTAGGGCTGCTTCTGCTTGTAACAATATTTATAACAGGCAGAGGATTGGGAGCAAGCGGAGCTGTCAAAAGTGCTGTTGTTTCGGTAGTAAGTACTCTTGCACCTGCTCACACAGAAAACACACATTATTATGAAGAGTACAAAACTGAACATTCAGATAATCCTCTGAAAAGCTGGCTTGTGTTCGAAGTGATTGGTGTTTTAATCGGTGCGTTTGGTTCGGGGCTGGTATCTAACAGATTGAGTTTAAAACTTGAGCATCCGCAGAAAGTAACTACACGTGTTAGAATAATTGGAGCATTAATCGGAGGGTTTTTGTTCGGCTTTGGAGCACAGCTCGGGCGGGGATGTACGAGCGGTGCGGCATTAAGCGGTATGGCAGTAATGTCAGCAGGCGGCATTATAACAATGATGGCGATATTTGGCGGAGGGTATGCCTTTGCTTATTTTTTCAGAAAACTTTGGATATAAGATAAGGAGTATAATAATGGCACCATTAGTACCTGATATAATTGGAAACGAATTAAACCTGATAGTTGCATTAATTATTGGAATTGCTTTTGGGTTTATACTCGAGCAGGCAGGATTTTCAACCTCTAAGAAACTTGTCGGTTTATTTTACGGATATGATTTTACGGTTCTGAGAGTTTTTTTCACGGGAGGAATAACTGCGATGATGGGTGTAGTAATACTTGGTCATTATGGTCTTCTGGATTTAAGTTTGGTTTATGTTAACCCGACATTTATCTGGTCGGCGATTGTCGGAGGATTGATAATGGGGCTTGGATTTGTCATCGGAGGATTCTGTCCGGGCACAAGCTTATGTGCTGCGGCAATAGGAAAAATAGATGCAATGATCTTTGTCGCAGGTTCTTTTATAGGGGTATTCGTATTTGCCGAAGGATATCCTTTGTTTGAAGGGTTATACAAAGCGGGTGCATGGGGGGAGATTAGATTCTTTGACTTGATAGGAGTTTCTCAGGGTATGTTTGCTTTTATGATGGTATTCATGGCAGTAGCGGCATTTATTTTTACTACTATGATTGAAAAGAAAAACGTTGGATACTTAACAGAAGATTTGAAGCCTTTAAAATTATACTACGGATTGGCGGTTGTTGTTTTATTAATTGGGCTTTCAGCTTTTGCGTTTCCCGAAAGACAGGTTAATTTAAAAGAAGAATCCGTAAACCCTGCGGTAATAAACAATATCAAGTATGAAGTCATGGATTCTGATGAGCTTGCTTTCAGACTTCTTGATAACGACAAGAACATTCAAATTTATGATTTCAGAACAAAAGACGAATACAAAGAATTAACTCTTCCAAAATCTTCAAACTGGACGACTGATGATTTATTCGGAAAAGACATAAATAAGAAATTTTCTACGAAAGGAATAGAAAATATTATCATTGCAAACAATGAACAGGAGGAAAAAGGATTAGCATACATTGCAAACGAGCTGGGATATAAAAACCTGTATATCTTAAAAGGCGGCATGGATGCATTCAAAGAAGAAATAATGAATTTTAAAAAACCCGATACTGTGTCAAGACAAATGCAGGCAACTTATATATTCAGAGAAAAAGCACGGGCACAATTACCCACTCTTATTAAAGCAAGCAAAAAGTCTATAAACACTGACGATAAGAAAACAAAAAGAATAATTGGCGGCTGCTAAAAACAATTATAATAAACTCTAAAATTAATAATCAATGGCAGACAGAATAATAGACCTCATAATCGGAATAAAAAGCAAATGCCTTGATAAGGAAGAATCAATAAGGCTTGAGTTTAATCTCTCTCCTGCCGAGTACAGGGGTATACTTGCAATGAGACCGGGACAGCCCTGCAACTGCAACGCTCTGTCAAAAAATATGGGGCTTTCGGTCTCGAGGGGAAGCCGCGTTGTTGAAAAGCTTATTAAAAACAAATATCTTGATCAGGAAATTTCAAAAGAAGACAGAAGAAATGTGGTTCTTAAACTTGCTCCAAAAGGGACACGTGTACGCAAGAAAATTGAGGTTGTGCTCAACGAGTGTGAACAAACCATTCAGAAAAAACTAACTGTCTCAGAGAAAAAGGATACGATTAAACTCTTTCATAAACTGGAAGATTGCTTATAGAATATTTTACTCTCGAAATGAAAAAAGGCTGGTCCGCCGCGGCGGATCAGTCTTTTGTATTTATAAAAGATGTTTTTCTTATGCTGTCGCAGGAGGCGTAAAGACACGCGCCTTTAATTCCTGGTCGATAATAAAAAGTCCGCCGACGTTATCACCGACAAGCTTCATTCTGTTGACAAGTTTTGAGATTGTTGCTTCTTCTTCAACCTGTTCATCCACATACCATTTAAGGAAGCTCGATGTTGCATGGTCATTTTCCTTTATTGCAATGTCCATAAGGTCGTTGATTGATTTTGTGACTACTTTTTCGTGTTCATAGGTTTGCTCGCATACATCCAGAGCAGATTTAAAACTCTGCGGAGGAGTGTCAATCTGCGATAAGACAACACTTCCGCTTCTTTCAAGAACGTAGTTGTATAGTTTCATTGCATGAAATGTTTCTTCCTGATACTGAACGTAGAAGAAATTTTCAAACCCGTCCAGGTCAACCGAGTTGCAGTAAGCTGACATACCAAGATAGAAATATGCGGAATAAAGTTCTTTGTTAATTTGTTTGTTTATTGCGTCTTCAAGTTTTTTTGATAACATGTTTTATCTCCGTTAAATAGTTTAATTTAATGTATATACATTAAAACGATAATAAATGATTTGAAGTTCAAATTCCCGTATAAATACTGTAAAATCAATACAATAATTCCTGCTGTTAAGGAAGAATTGTAATGCTCTTAAGCACATCACCGATATAAATTCTGTCAACTACATCCATTCCTTCAACAACCTCACCGAAAATCGTGTAGGAGTTGTCAAGATGATAAAATGGCGAATGAGTTACAAAAAACTGACTTCCTTCTGTGTCTTTTCCGTCGGATGCCATTCCGAGTATCCCGCGTTCATAATGAAGCGGTGCAAATTCCGAGCGTATTGAATATTCGGGTCCTCCCCATCCATTATTAAGCGGGTCACCGCCCTGTATTACAAAGTTAGGAATCACGCGATGGAAAACTGTGTTATTGTAAAATCCTTTTTCTGCAAGAGATATGAAGTTCATTACTGTATAAGGCACCTCATAAGGATAAAGTTTTATTTTGATGTTACCTTTGTTTGTGTTCAGCAGCACGTACTGTTTGTTGTTCAATAAATTCAGCTGTTCATGATTTTCTAAATACCTTTGCTTCGCGGTAAAAGTAAAATCTTTACTCGTTATTTTCTTTAAAGCACCGGCTGACTCTTTTGCAATTTCGTAGTCTTTACTATTCAACCCGCTTTTAAGAAGGTCAATTGCGTTTTCTGCTTTGAGGTTTCCAAAAGCACGAATAATCAGTCGCATCGCTTCTTTGTCCTTCGGATAAACCATGTCCTGATAATCAAGTGCCAGTATTGCACGGGTTTCAGAAATGTCATTTATGTATATGCTGTCGCTTAAAGACGTTAGGCATAAATCCATTATAGACGGATCTTTTGAACTGACAAACTCTGAAAATATAAGACGCATAGTGTGCCTGTCTTTTGTATTAGCTTTGTATTTAAGCTCACCGAGACTTTCGATAAAAGAGCGGTAAAGACCGTTCAGCTCCTTGCCTGCAATCATATCGCCGGACTCAATTTTATTCTTATCTACATAAGCCTGTACATCCTTAGTTATCATATCACGCATATCATTATAAACCGAGGCATCATCAAAATATTTGAACGCAGATATAACCGCTGATTTTAATTCGTATCCTTCAACGTCTTTGTAATATGCAATCAACTCATCTTTTGCGGCATCTTTATAAATCATTCCGATAGTGTTTATCGCTTCTGCAATAACTGGTATATCAACTGCTTTTCCTTTTATGAGAAACCATTCCAGCTGCGGGAGTAATTCTGATTTAAGTGTTTCGTCTTTAGAAGATTGAAATATATTACCGAGAACTTTTAAAGCTGTTGTCGCAAGATAAACATCTTCACCGCTGCCTTTATTAACGAGAAAGAACGCAAGTTCTTTATTGTCGGCTTTCTCGGGATTAAATCTGTTAATCGTCTGAAAAGAATTTAGTATGTTTGTTTTTACCTGCCAGATACTTTCTTTCTCATAAGCATTCATAAGACTTTTTACATCAGAAGACACATATCCATTTGCAAGAAAAGCCCACATGCGTGTATCGGCATTGCTTGAAACCAATAAAGAGTTTATTGCGCCCCTTGCGTTTGTCAGAAGCTCTCTGTTTCTCGTGTTAGCGAGTGCATAAGCCGCTGCTCTTGAGGTTGATTCGTATTTTGATGCAGCGAGTTCAATTAATTTATTTACGCTGCTTTCGCTTTTGATGTTTCTTCTTCCGAACCTCGCAATTGACAACGCCTGAGCAGTTTGCAAAACTTCGGAATCAAACTTATAGCCTGCAATTGTTTCAAGATTTTCTGGCGTGCCTATATAACCCAGTGAGTTTAATGCTTCGGCTTTTACTCTTTCATCTCGTGTATCTGCAATAATTTCAACCAATGCTTTCCTTGAATCATCAAAATGCAACAGCCCAAGCGCGTATGCAGCGGCTATCCGTATATCTTCCGAGCGGCTTGAGAAAAGTTTTTCTGCGACGGGTCTTACACCTTCTTCTTTTCCTACGTTGCCTATTGCCCATAAGCTGCGAATAACCACATTATCATTTCTGTCATCGAGATAATTTATTAATTCATTATTGCTCCCGAATGTTCTCTCGTCCTGAAGTTTTATTACCTGTAGTTCTTCGGGGGTAAAGACCTGTGAATAAAGACTGAACGCTGATATTAAGAAAACTATTAAAACCAATATGGCTCTTTTCATATTATAAATCATTTTTATTTACCAAGCAATTTAAACATATTCTTTTTGTAAGCTTCTACGCCCGGCTGATCAAAAGGATTAACCCCAAGCATGTAACCGCTTATGGCACAGGCAAACTCAAAGAAATAAATAAGTCCGCCGAGAACCTTTTCGTTCAGTGCGGGTATCTCAATTGTAATCGCAGGCACTCCTCCGTCTTTATGCGCCTGCATCGTTCCAAGCATTGCCTTTTCGTTTACAAAATTTATGTTCTTTCCGGCAATATAATTCAGTTCATCAAGATTCATTTCGTCTTTTGGTATAAGAAGTTTCTTACCTGCTTTCTTAACCCAGATATTTGTTTCAAATATATTCCTTGTTCCGTCCTGAATATACTGCCCCATTGAATGCAAGTCGGTTGAGAAAATTGTGCCTGCAGGGAAAATCCCCTTTCCATCCTTGCCTTCGCTTTCTCCGTAAAGTTGTTTCCACCATTCAATAAAACAATACAGCGACGGGGAAAAGCTTGTAAGTATTTCCGTTGTCTTGCCCTTTCTGTAAAGCAGGTTTCTTATTGCGGCATAAAGCATTGCGGGGTTATCTTCAAACTTCTCTTTCCCTTTCAAAATAGTCTCCATATCCTCGGCACCCTTTATCAAATCTTTAACGTTAAAACCGCCGCATGCTACAGGCAGAAGCCCTACGGGTGAAAGCACAGAAAACCTTCCGCCTACATCATCTGGAATAACAAATGTTTTGTATCCTTCTTTATCGGCAAGCCTTTTCAGTGCACCTTTTGCTTTATCTGTTATTGCAACAATTCTGTTCGCTGCTACTTCTTTGCCAAACTTCTTTTCCGCAAGATTCTTCAATAATCTGAAAGCAATTGCAGGCTCTGTTGTCGTACCTGATTTAGAAATCACTATAACCGAGAACTTCTTACCTTCAAGAACTTCCATTAAATCCGAAAGATAGTCTTCGCTTATATTTTGTCCCGAAAAAACAACGTGCGGCAGACTGTCTTTCTTTTTAAGAATATACTTAAAGCTGTGTTGAAGAGCTTCAATAACGGCACGCGCACCAAGATAAGAGCCGCCAATGCCGACAACAACTATAACGTCGGACTTCCTCCTTAAATAACGTGCGGTTTCTTCAATTGTCTTCAGCTCTCCTTTTTGAATATCAGAGGGCAGGTCAATCCAGCCCAGAAATTCGTTTCCCTTGCCAGAAAGATTTACCAAATCATTATAGCATCTTTCCGTTTCTTTCTTTAAAGAATTAAGTTCGCTTTCCGAAATAAACGGAAAAGAATTTTCCGCACTAATATTAAGGTTGTTAACTGAAATAGATTTCATGATATACTCCTGTTGTTTGTAATAATATTATAACAATATTTTTATACTTTTGTAATTCAAATAGTAATGTCAGCATCCTTAACTTTTGGGTAACGTCGGCAGGACGTGTGTATAACGCCGAAAATAGCTTAAAACTTTTGAACTAATATTCCCCCTTTCTGAATTAATTCTTTAGCGGTTTTTTTGTAAATTGATCTTTACACAAGAAAATACAGCAAATACATGAAAACGATAATCGAGCCTTTCAGAATTAAATCTGTTGAATACGTTAAAACAACGACAGCCAAAGAAAGAGAAGAAATTATAAAGAAAGCTTTTTACAATCCCTTCTTAATTCACGCCGAAGACGTACTGATAGACCTTTTGACCGACAGCGGCACTTCTGCTATGAGCTCAAAGCAATGGGCGGCTATTATGGACGGCGATGAATCTTACGCAGGTTCAAAATCATACTTCAGATTTGATGCCGCAGTAAGAAAGATTTTCGGTTTCAAGCATTGCATCCCGGTTCATCAGGGACGCGCTGCAGAAAGAATTCTTTTTACATTTTTGCTCAGTGACATTGATAAAGAGGGGCGCTTTGTTAATTCAGGAAAAGGAAAATCTATCCCCAGCAATAACCATTTTGATACAACACGTGCAAACATCGAGTTTAACGGTGCTGAGGCTGTTGACCTTGTGATAGAAGAAGGCAAGCATCCTGAAGTGATTCATCCTTTCAAAGGAAACATGGACACAAAGAAACTCCGCGAATTTATTGAAACAACAGGTGTAAAAAATATTCCTGTCTGCATGCTGACGATTACGAACAATACCGGCGGCGGCCAGCCTGTTTCGATGGAAAATATACGCGAAGTAAGCAAGATATGCAAAGAACATAAAATCCCGTTCTTCCTTGATGCATGCAGGTTTGCAGAGAATTCATATTTTATTAAGATAAGGGAAAAAGGATACGAGAATAAATCTATTATGGAAATCTGCAACGAAATGTTTTCCTATGCTGACGGCTGTACGATGTCCGCAAAGAAGGACGCATTCGCAAACATCGGCGGATTCCTTTCAATGAACAATGAAGAGTGGTACCAGAACTGCAAGAACCTTTTAATTATTACGGAAGGTTACGAAACTTACGGCGGTCTTGCGGGACGCGACCTTGAAGCCATTGCACAGGGTCTTGAAGAGATAGTCGATGAAAGCTATCTGCATTACAGAATTCATTCATCAAAGTATCTCGGCGATAAGCTTGAAGCAAACGGTATTCCTTACATAAAACCCGTCGGCGGTCATGCACTTTATATTGACGCAAAAGGCTTTCTGCCAAACATTCCCGTCGATCAGTATCCAGGACAGGCGCTCGTGGTTGAGCTTTACAAGCGGGGCGGTATTAGAGGCGTCGAAATCGGTAGTGTTATGTTCGGAAAGTATGACGACAAAGGAAAGCTGATTCCTGCCGATATGGAGCTCGTAAGACTTGCAATACCCAGAAGGGTTTACACGCAAAGCCATATTGATTTTGTCGCAGAGGTGCTTATTGAAATCAGCAAAAACAAAGATAAGATAAGAGGCATAAAGATTGTCGAAGAGCCAAAGTTTCTCCGGCACTTCACTGCAAAATTTGATTTAGTATAAACTTAAAATAATAGTAATGGACTTTACAGGCAAGATACACAAAGTATTTCCTATACAGGAATTCAAAAATAACTTCACAAAAAGAGAGTTTGTTCTTGCGGACGAAACAGGCCAGTTCCCGCAGTACATCACGTTTCAGCTACTTAAAGACAGATGCTCGCTGATTGAAAAGTTTGCTGAAGGAGACATCGTAAAAGTAGCATTTAATCTTAACGGTAGGGAATGGGTTAATCCGGAAGGAAAATCTGTTTATTTTAATTCACTCGTTGCATGGAAGATTGAACCTGTGGATGAAGGAGGCTCCGGTCGCAGCGCAGGCAGTCCAAACGAGCCGCCCGACGAATTCGCCGCCAACAGCGAAGACATGCCGTTCTAAAAATTTCAGGGGGTTATTGTGTTTCCTTTATGGTAACCCCTGTTTGTTTCCATACTTTCTGTTCACCGGGTTTTAAAGCAACAATCTTTTCTTTATATGGTTTGTAAGCAGTTAATGAATCAACCAGTTCGTTTAAAACTTGCAAGGGTCTGTTCTCATCCGTAAAATACTTTACCGTTCCATAGTGAACAGGTATCATGTAGTCCGCCTTAATATCTTTAAAAAGTTCAAGTGCTTCAATAGATGATGTATGGTGCCAAAACCCCGTAGAGTCGCAGTTCCGGCAGGGTCCGATTGGAATAAGCGAAACCCCTATATCAAACTTTTCTCCTATTTGCTTGAATGCTGTATCGTGGTAACCTGTATCCCCCGCATAATAAAAAGTAACGTCTTTATATTCAATAATAAATCCTGTCGCGCCTTCCTCTCGCCATGTGTAAGTATCAAAGCCGTAACGCCCGCCGCTATGATACGCAAAGACAGGTGTTACCTTCATGCCCGAAATATATACAGGTCTGCCGATAAAATTTTTAAACCTTGCGTCTGCTTTGTTTACCCTTATTATGCTTACATGATAATCAGGCAGATAGTTTTCTACGCCTTCCGGAAAAACAAGTTTTGTGTTCGGAAATTTTTCAGTTAATATATCTAAAGAAGAATAGCTCAGATGGTCCATGTGAGAATGCGAAACAAAGATTACATCAAGCTGTTTAAGGCTGTCAACATTCAGTCCCGGCTCTGTGCGTCTCATAAGTATTCCGCCGAATCGTTTATTGAAAAACGGGTCGAACATTATTACCTTGTCATAAATCTGTACAAGCGTTGCCGAATGCCCTATCATAAGCACCGACACCTTTACGCTGTCATGAACAGGGTTGCTGAACTTTTTAATTTTTTCCGGCTCGCCTGTAATTGATTCACCTATATTGTAAACCAGAAGCCTTGCAGGCCAGCAGCCGGCAGCATAGAAAGAAAGAAATAATATTAATATGTATAGAATCTTTTTCATTAAAAATATTTTATGTATAACCCGAATGAATACTCATTGTTTTTGTGAAGGTTCTTTACAAACTGCGCCCCGACCATACCGCCAAGAAAATACACTCCCGCTTCAATTCCCGGGTAACCGCTCTCACCTGTGATGTCATTCTTCCTGAACGTGTATTTTGCGCCCAAAGATGCGGCTATGTTCTCGCCCATCTCCTGAATTGGAATTAAAACTCTTGCGCCCGTACCAACTCCGAAACTGTTAAACCCCGAATATTTGTATGACGATGTTACAACCTCGGGCTGAACAAACAACTCAACAGAACCCGAAAATCTTCTTACAGGATTTATCATAAAAAACTGTACAGGCGAAACAAACCTGTTCGCACGAAATGAAAAATTTATGGGTATAAACTGCCATCTGAAACCAAACTGTATCCGCGCATTATCCGCATTCGCATCGTTATCAAAATACGGCGATGGAATTAGCTGCACCAAGCCCCAGTTTAAATATTTGGTGCCTTTCCGCAGCGCAAAATCATATCCCTTCTCCTGTGATAAAGAATCAGAACTAATTATGGCTATAAATGCAATCGCTATTAATAGTGCCTTTCTGAACATATATTTATATAACTCCATGCAGTATAGTATTAGTTCATGTTTTATATAAAAACAATTCGCTCTTTCTGTGTGTGCTCTTCTTCTGTACAAAAACATCAAATGCAATATTTTTTATCCGCGTTCATCCGCTTAATCCGTGTGAATCTGTGTTCCATTATTTTGTTTATTCAGCCTTCTAGTTCTCTTTTCACCCTAAAAAACTTATTATATTTATATTGCTGTTTTTACATATACTAAACAATATCTAATACTGTGCTAATACTGTGCTAATACAGTACTAATTCAGCAGAATTATATTCCATTTTTAACTTTTAAAATGCTGAATTCGGGAGAAAAAACTACTTGCCGAGGTATTTCTCTCTCTTGCTTTTTGGAAACGCCTTAACGATAAGGTCGTAAGAATTGTCAATCATTTTTAGAATTTTTTTCGGGGGAATTGTATTATCTAAAACGACCGTGTTCCAGTGGGTTTTATTCATGTGATGTCCGGGAAGCACGGCATTATATCTTTCTCTTAATTCAACCGCAAGCTCGGGGTCGCATTTAAGGTTCACGTTTGTTGGATGCTCGAAATCCATCATCATAAATATCTTGTCCATCACTTTAAAAACAAGAACATCATCGCCGAACGGTTGCGATTCGGTGACGTGTTTCTTCTTTAATGCATACTCTCTTAATGTGTCAAAGTTCATTTTACTTTTTGCCGAATTTATCAATCAGCATTTTGAGCTTGTTGTCGAGATCTTCTTTCGTAGCTTTCTTTGGTTTCTTTGGTTGTGGTTTTGCTACTTCCCCAAGCCTCATTGAAAGTGATATCCTCTTTCGCGCAGTATCGACTTCAAGAACTTTAACAGTTACTTTCTGATGAACTTTAAGAACATCCGCAGGAGTCTTTATATACCCGTCTGCTATCTCGCTGATGTGAACAAGCCCGTCCTGATGAACGCCTATATCCACAAACGCTCCGAAGTTCGTTACGTTTGTTACTATTCCCGGAAGTCTCATTCCTATTGCAAGGTCTTCTATTTTATTAACACCCTTCATAAATTCAAATACTTCGAATTTCTCTCTTGGGTCACGTCCCGGTTTTTTAAGTTCTGCTCTTATATCTTCAAGGGTCGGCAATCCTATAGTATCTGTTATATACTTATTTATATCTATCTTTTCCTGATTCTTGGGGTTAATCATTAAATCTTTTATCGTGCACCCAAGGTCTTCAGCCATTTTTTCAACCACGTGATAGCTCTCAGGGTGCACTGCACTTGAATCAAGAGGGTTTTCACCGTTTCTGATTCTTAAAAAACCTGCTGCCTGTTCAAAGGTCTTACCTTTAAGGCGCGGAATATTTCTAAGCTCATCACGCGAAGAAAAGGGTCCGTTGTTATTTCTGTATTCTACAATCGAGGCAGCCATCTTTGGTCCCACACCCGAAACATAAGTGAGTAATTGCTTACTCGCGGTGTTTACTTCAACGCCGACTTTATTAACGCAACTTTCCACAACATCATCGAGCTTCTGTTTTAGCTGTGTCTGATTTACATCATGCTGATACTGTCCTACTCCAATAGCCTTCGGGTCAATCTTAACAAGCTCTGCAAGCGGGTCAACAAGCCTTCTTCCTATAGAAACGCTGCCCCTTACTGTTACATCGTAATCAGGAAATTCATCACGGGCAACTTCAGAGGCAGAATATATCGAAGCCCCGCTTTCGTTTACCATTATTACTTGCAGGTTTTTTATCTTATCGTCATCCGAACTTCCTATAACTCTCTTTACAAAATCTTCTGTCTCACGTCCCGCTGTGCCGTTGCCAATTGCAATGACTTCAGAGCCGAACGCTTTTAACAATTCAAGAATTTTCTTTCCTGCTTCAATTGTTTTCGCTTCCCCTGTGTGAGGATAGATAGTATCATTGTGAAGAAGCTTTCCCTGTCTGTTCAGGCAAACAACTTTACAACCTGTTCTGAAACCCGGGTCTAATGCAAGAACGGCTTTTTCTCCAAGCGGAGCAGCCATTAGCAACTGATAAAGATTTTCTGCAAATACTTTTATTGCCTCTGTATCTGCTTTTGATTTTAATGATGCTCTGAATTCTGACTCCATAGAAGGCGACAAAAGTCTTTTGTAGCTGTCCGTTACTGCTATTTTCATCTGTACGGATGCTTCGTTATCCGCTTTTATAAAATTTCTCTCGAGTATTTCAATTGCTTCTGCTTCTTCAGGAATTACTTCTAAGCGAAGAAAGTCTTCGTTCTCGCCCCTGAACATTGCGAGGATTCTGTGAGACGGGGAATCAGATGCGAGTTCTTTCCATTCATAATAGTCTTTATACTTAATTCCTTCTTCGTCTTTTCCTTTTGCAACCTTTGAATATATAACTGCCTTCTTTGTGAACAGCTCTCTCATCTTTTCTCTTGAAGTCTTGTCTTCCGAAACCATTTCGGCAATTATATCCCGTGCCCCAGCAAGCGCCTCCTCTTCAGTGTTTACACCCTTTTCAGCATCAATATACTTATGCGCTTCCGCCAATAAATTAAAACTCCCCTGTTCAAATATTGTCAATGCAAGAGGTTCAAGACCCTTCTCTTTTGCTATTGTAGCACGAGTGCGTTTCTTTGGTTTGTAAGGAAGATAGATGTCTTCCAGCTCTGTCATTGTTTCTGCTGCATCAATCTTCTCTTTGAGTTCTTCCGTCAGCAGATCTCTTTCTGTAAGTGATTTTAATATTGCTTCGCGTCTCTTATCAAGCTCTTCAAGCTGATTCAATCTGTCCCTTATTGCTGTAACCTCAACCTCATCAAGGCTTCCCGTAAGTTCTTTTCTGTAACGTGATATAAAAGGTATAGTAGCATCTTCCATTAGAAGCTTTGCAGTGTTCTCTACCTGATTTAGTTTTAAGTTAAGCTCTTGTGCTATCTTCGGTGCGTACTTTAAATCCATTTAAATGTCCTGTAATCTTTATGTTCTTAAATAATGTGTTATACTTCTTTTAAAACTTCCTGCCAGTTATTCCAGTTTATTCTTCTCTGATTCTTTATGTGTGAATTATAACTCTTATCAAAAATGATGTGTTCCCAAGCGGGTTTTGCAGCACCCGTTACCTCGGGCTTATCATCTATCAATAAGTCTCCGCGAACAAGTGTCTTATCTCTCGTAAGCACAAGCTTCATTGTCCATTCCTGTCCAAGATGCTTTTCAATCCACTCATATTTCTCTGCAACACAGTTCTTATATTGTCTCATAGGGCTTGAGCAGATAAATACTTCGTGCCCCTTTTCTTTTATCTTTCTGATGGCGTCAACTCCCCCTTCTATTTCAGGAAGGTTTGCAACAAATCCTTTTTCAGTAAACAACTCTGTCACTCTATCAAGCAGTTCGGGCGGATATTCATCGCGCATGTAAAACTTCTGCCTTTCGTTCATTGGTATAAAAAACTCGCCCGGAAATTTTTCCCGCCACTTAATCAAAAAACCGCCGTCAAAATCTGCAATGACGTCATCCATATCTACAAGTATTATCATCTCTGAAATGCTATTGTTTAATTTTGAAGTGCAACAAATTAACTATATACAAAAGTAAAATCTATGATAAACAAACTCGACAAAGATAAGAGGTTAAACCTGATTTGCCATGCTCTGTCCCGCTATATATGCTGTTGACCATGCCGACTGAAAGTTAAAGCCTCCTGTCACACCATCTATATCGAGTAATTCACCAGCAAAATAAAGCCCCGGTACTATCTTGCTTTCCATTGTCCTGAAATCTACTTCCTTCAAAGAAACTCCCCCTGCTGTTACAAACTCTTCCTTAAAAGTGCTCTTGCCGTTTATACTGAGTTGTGAATGTGTAAGAATATTATTAATTGCCTCAACATCCTTTTTTGATAGCTCGTTAAATCGTTTTTCGTGATTGACACCCGAATTAATAATTAACGATTCCCATAACCTGATAGGTATGTTTCTGAAAGGATGTTTTATAATCTGTTTTAAAGGGCTGTTCTTTTGTGCCCCCTCTGTTTCTTTGTGAACATCAATCTTTGTCCAGCAAATCACGAGAGTAAATTTGTAATTCATTTCGTTAAGTACCCGGGCTCCAAAAGCAGATAGCTTAAGTATAGAAGGTCCGCTTAATCCCCAATGCGTTATCAGAATATCACCCTGCGAAGAAAGTTTTGTATCACTAACTTTTACCATGACATCCTCAACGGCTATACCCTGTAATCCACTAAGAAGAGTGTCTTTACAATTAAAAGTAAATAGTGACGGAACGGGTGTTATAATATTGTGTCCAAGGTTTATTAACCAGTTGTATTTATCAAGAGTTGAAAATCCACCGGCAGATACAAGCAGTTTATTAAAAGATAGCGTGTTTTCTCTTCTGTCTTTAACAGTAAAAAGACCATTGCTAAAAGATACTTTCGCCGCATCAAATCCTGTAATTACATTAATGTTACACTTAGATGCCAGACTTGTGAACAAATCTATTATCGTCTGAGAATTATCTGATACCGGAAAGACCCTGCCGTCTGTTTCTGTTTTTAAATAGACTCCTCTTTTCCTGAACCATTCTATTGTATCAAGATTACTAAACCGCGAGAAGGTTGAAATAAGTTCTTTGCTGCCGCGAGGATAGTATTTAATAAACTCTTTTATATCTGAAACTGCATTTGTAACATTGCATCTACCTCCGCCTGATATACGAACTTTCGAAAGTACATTAGGTGACTTTTCAAGAATAGTTATAGAGGCTTTGCTCGTCTCTGCGGTAGTAATAGCGGCAAAGAATCCTGCAGCACCGCCGCCGATTATTCCAATTTTCATTCTATATTAATTTCTAACTTAAGTGTTTTCTTCGGGTTCTTCGTAAGCCTCGTCGCTTGCTTCAACATCTTTCAGTATTTCCTTTGCAGTCGCTTCGTCTCCGGGCAATACTTGTATCTGTATCGGACCCGTAAGAGGATTAAATCCTGTACCAAAAACCCCAATCCCAAAAAGATCCTGGATACCCTCGTTTTTCACAAGATATTTAATTTCTGCTTCGTCAAGCATTGATTTTGCAAGAGCAATAAGTGCCTCGTTGCCGCTTTTAAAAACCGTCACAAGCTTTTCACTATCTAAATTTTTCATGGTTATTCTCCTTTATTGAAATTTATCAAGGCTTGGAAACAAATACAAGATATATGATTATACACAGACTAATCGGTAATAACTTATTTATCTTAGTTTAATTATTTTGTTGAATTCATTATTTTGATAAATAACTCAAACTTAATAACCAAAAACTTATGGCATGGATTTATTTAGTAATAGCAGGAATTTTTGAAATGGGCTGGCCGCTTGGCTTCAAGCTTTCGCAAGTAACAGAGAACCGTATTTTGTGGATTGTTATTGGAGCAATTTCAATGGCAGCAAGCGGGTATTTTCTTTGGGTTGCACAAAAAGACATACCGATTGGAACGGCTTATGCAGTATGGACTGGAATCGGTGCAATAGGAACTTTTATTATCGGTATTATATTCTTTAAGGACCCAACAAATCTTTTAAGAATTTTTTCCGCAGGATTAATAATTATTGGAGTAATAGGGTTAAAATTTGCAAATTAGTTTCTCAGAAAAAGGAAAACACTTTGTGAATTATCAAAGTGTCTTCAAAAAACTATTTCTGTAAACTGATTATAAATATTGATCCAATCCTTTTCTCTTCAGGTAATCAACAACTTCTTTAACATTCTGAGATTCGGTCCTCTTACATATAAGCAGACCGTTATCTGTATCAATAACAAGCAAATCCTCTACGCCGACAAGTGCTGATATTTTTTGGTCATTAATAATCAAACAGTTTTTAGAATTGATAGTAACTGTTCTTCCCTGCTTTACATTTCCATCCTTATCTTTCTTGTTTGAGTTGTAAATCTCGTCCCACGACCCGACATCGCTCCAGTCAAAATTACTTTTTATTGTATAAACGTCCTGTGACTTTTCCATAACGCCGTAGTCGATTGATATACCTTTTATCTGAGAATAAACATTTTCGAGAACTTTAGCAAAATCGTTTTTCATGAGGCTTTTCTCAAGCTTCAGCAGCGCAGAATGGAGCTCTGGTAGTGACTGCTGAATCTCAACAAGCATTGTATCAACACGAAAAATAAACATACCGCTGTTCCAAAGAAAATCTCCGCTTTCAATGAAAGCTTTCGCAGTATCAAGATTTGGTTTCTCGGCAAAGGTTCTTACTTTATAGACTCTTTCGGTAAGCTCTTCGCTCCTGCCTATTTTGATGTTTACGTCTTTATACTCGTCCTGATCAAACTGAATATATCCGTATCCTGTTTCGGGTTTTGAGGGATTTATTCCCAGCGTTACAATACCGCCATTTTCATTTGTATAAGCCAGCCCTGATTTAACAACTCTTTGAAACTCCTCCACGTCTGTTATTATATGGTCTGACGGAACAACAAGCACGTTTGCCTTTGTGTTAAACTGCTTTATGAAAAGACAAGTCAGACCAATACACGGAGCCGTGTTTCTTCCGAACGGTTCACAGATAATATTTTCCTCCGGTATTTTAGGAAGATGTTTCTTTGTTACCGCTTTATAAGCCGTGTTGGTAACAACAAATATATTTTTGGGTGATACAACAGATTCGAGACGTTTAAACGTCTGCTGAATCATTGAACTATGATCGTTCTCTATTTTTAAATATTGTTTTGGAAGCTTGGATGTACCCTTAGGCCAGAATCGGGTGCCGATACCTCCTGCCATAATCACTGCGTAATTATTCATTCTTATTGTTTTTAGGGTAAAATATTTTAACTGGTTCGTTTAAAAAAGACACAAATTTATCAAAATCTTTTACCGGTTTATCAAGATATAAAAGTTTAAAACTATATATTAAATATTTAAAAACTTCTGACACTTCTTCTTTAAACGGGTCAATGCGGTAATTCTGAACAAACTTCACGAATATGTATCCTGCTTCAGCTAAGTGTGCAACCTTATTCATTTCGAGTACACGGGCTATATTAACGATCTCCCTGAAAAGAGCAAACGTTACGGAAAGCTTTCTTATTGATTCGAACGGATAAGTTTTATCCTTCATATCAGCAATAATCTGAAACGTGTTTTCCAGCTCGGATATTTTATCTCTTAGGATTATAAAAGCATCATATTCGCTGCTGTCTTTAAATTCCCTTATAACATTGCTTTCTTCTTCGCCAAAGTCGTACTTTTTCTTCTCGAAATTTTCCCGGTCTGCTAGTAATTTCGCAAGATCATCTCGCAAGGAATTTAACTTGGCAACTACTATGTCAAACCCGGTAAGGTCATTGCCGCCGATAAGATCTTCAATGCCTTCAATTGCTTTTCGGAAGACAGAGAAGTTATCCAATGAAACGATAATGTCCTTAAACTTAATATCAAAAGAATAAACTAATGCGGCATAAATCCCAGTTATAACTTCAAAGGACATTCTTTCTGAATAATCTTTTAGCTCTTCAACTGTGGATAATATTTCTTCGAAAATTCTACTACGCCTTTCAAGATCAGGATCGGAGGATTCTTTTAGCAAAATTAAATCATCAAATAGACCGAACAGTATTTTGTTTTTCTCTAACAGAAACTTCTCGTAGATAACAAAATCAGAATTCATTATTGCTTCAGAAGTTTCCTTTTCTATTGCCTGAAGTTTTTCATCAACTTCACTGTCAGATTCCGGAATCTCCGAAGCCGGCTCTTCTTTTTCCTGTGCTATTACCGGTGCAGTAGGAATTAAGTTTTGAAGTATTTCGTTTTCATCGACTTCTTCTTCTTTGTTAATAATTTCATCATCAATAAATTCGCCGGGTTTTGTCTCTTCTGGTGCAACAGATTCGACCGTTATTTGTTCTTGTTTTCCGGCTGCGTCAGTTTCGTTTGGTTCTATTTTTTGTGTTGAATCAGATTCCTCTCCCGGAAGATTAAAAACATCGTCCGAAACATCGGTAAAGAACACGTTGCTATCTTCCGTTGCCAAGTTTTCTTTGTTATCTTCTACAAGGCTCATGTAAGAATCTATAGGTTCGGAATAATTTTCCATAACAGTGCTTTCCCTGAACTCTTCTGTAACAAGCTCGTTATCAAGGTCAGCAACCTTGAAGTCCGACTCAGCGAGAGAATAAACAGGGGGTTGCTTATCTGATTCATCATCATCAAAAATAAACTTTGTATCAACCTCTTCGGATATGAATTTCTCCTCGGTTATTTGTTCGAGATCATAGTACGTCTGAAAATAAGAACGGATGAAGGATTTATCAGTAGAGTAGTTTTCAATAAAATTGTCTATGTTAATACTGCCCGATTCGACTTTTTTAATAATAAAAATAAGGTAGGACGAAAGCTGTCTCAACTTTTTTATCCCGGAAAGGATATAGATATCTCTAAGGATATTGTCTGATACTTTTAAAGCATGCAGAACGGTAATAACCTTTATATATTCACGACTGTTTGAGTGTTCAATGAACTCAGACTCAACCTTATAGACAACAAATTTTATGTAATCCAGATTATTCAATAAATAGAAAGTATTTCCAATTTTTAAAAATAAAGAACTTAAGCATAACCTTAAAGGTTAATTTGTTTATAAATTGCGAGCAGCTTTTATCCACGATGAAGTGTCGGCATCCTCGTATTTATTTTATGAAAATTAAGACAATGAGGAATAAAACAATTGATAAATAAATTTTCACGTATTTATTAATTTCAAACTTGACTTATTTAAATGCTTTCGTTAATATTATACACCTAAAGCAATGATATTTTTTCTGTTAGTACATTGTTAATAACTTTTTTTGACAGCTTCACATTTCATCTTTATTTGTCCGTCAAAATTTAGTTATTAACAGGGAATGTTAACAACGCATAAGCAGACAGCTAACAGTATTAAAAATATAGAGCTTACAGATGTTTAATTTTGTTAATACTAAGACTAAAATACCTTAATATTTAAAGGTTTTCAAAAGACGGCACTTAAAGTAAATTATTAAATAAAATTGATTTGTTAATATATATAAGTTTATTAGATGAGTAATACCACACTAAATTCGTTTGAAGAAAGTAAACCCGTACAAAAAGAAACAGCTGCACAGCTGCAAGTTAAAGAAGCCGCAAAAGAAATCTGGGTAAAATTTATAGAGTTATTGTCTCAAAATTTAAAGCAGTCGGAGATCAGCACGTGGTTTTCAATTCTTTCACCCAGCAGTTTCGAAAACAACGTATTAACAATTCAAGTACCGAGCAAGGATGTTTACGGGATAATTGAAAAGAGATATAACAAGCAAATATCTGCAATAATCGAAAGCGGTTTACTGGGGGAAAACGGTAAGCTTGCTTACATTGTTTCACAAGAAAGTCTTTTTGACAATGTAGAACAAAAACAGGAACAACCGACACCGAAGAATTCAAATATTACAGACTTTCAGTATCCTTACGGAGCAACAAAATCATACAGTCAGGAAGAACAGAAGGAACAGTTTGTTTCAAATCTATACTCAAAACATACATTTGTGAACTTTGTAAAAGGTGAGAGTAATGACTTAGCTGTAGCCGCAGCATTTGCAATTGCGAACAATCCCGGGGGAACATACAATCCGTGTTTAATTTACGGCGGTGTAGGTGTAGGGAAAACGCATCTAATACAGGCAATCGGAAATGAGATTCTGAAAAGGTCCCCGGAGAAAAGGGTTTACTATCTTACAACTCCTGAATTTACAAGCCAGTTTACAACAAGCATTGCAAGGGAGAGGTTTGATTTCACTAGCGAGAAGGGCGGCCCCCGAAAGCTTGACAGTTTTTATAAATCTCTTGACGTTCTGATTCTTGATGACATACAAAATCTTGAGGGCAAACCGGGAACACAGGATTTTATGTATCAGATATTCAACTCGCTGTATAACAATAAGAAGCAGATAATATTTTCGAGTGATAAACCGATTAATCAGCTAAAGAGTATTACAGAAAGACTGATGTCGAGATTTCAGTGGGGTATCATGGTAGATATACAGTTACCAAGCTGGGAAATGAGGGTGGCAATTATTCAGAAGAAACTTGAGGAAGCTCACATTGAAGATGTGCCGGAAGATGTTATACATTATATTGCTTCGAATATTAAGGACAGCATTCGTTCACTTGAGGGCTGTATTGTAAACTTAATTGCAGAAAGTCTTTTTGTTAACAAGGGCGAAATTAACCTTGAACTGGCAGAGAAAGTGGTTTCAAAATTTTTAGGCAATGTAAGAAAAGCAAAGAGCGTTTCAATTGAGAACATAATATTTGCAACAGCAGAGTATTTTAAACTTTCAGAGAACCAGATACTATCCCGAAAACGAACAAAAGAAATTGCTTTTGCGAGACAGGTTGCGATGTATCTTGCAAAAGAATTAACTTCATACACGCTGGAATCCATAGGGCTGAACTTTGGGGGAAAAGATCATGCGACGGTACTTTACTCATATAACAGCATAAAAGAAGGTTTAAAAAAGAGCAGTAACACACAAAATATCGTTTCTGACATCAAAAATGCCCTTACAAAACTATAAACGAATTGAATTTATAACCTAAATTATGTATTTTTACACTTTTAAAATAAGATAAAATATGCCATTAAGACACAAATCAGCTCAGAAAAGAGCAAGACAAACATTAAAAAAGACCGAGAAGAATAAGAAATACAGGGTAACAATAAAAGGTTCTGTGAAAAAAGTTCTTGGAACAACAGAGAAAGATACTGCAACAGCAGAATTTAAAAAAGCTGTAAGAACACTTGACAGAGCCGCAACGAAGGGAATCATACACAAGAACAAAGCTGCTAATGAAAAATCAAGATTAGCAAAACACATCAATAAAGTTAGCAAATAAGTTTTCTTACATACTATAAAAAACGGCAGGTTAAATATCTGCCGTTTTTATTTAAAACTATTCTTTATAATTCATTAAGGCCTTTCCGAAACATATTTTAAAGCGCCTTCGGGATTTAGTTTTCCCGCTCCCCATTTTGTATTCGGTACGGTTCCTGTAAACTCATCTGATTTAGAGGTGTGCCTTAAAATGTTTCTCACATCGGTGTGAGTCAAGGCGGGGTTTATCTGAAGCATTAATGCCACCGTGCCAACAACATGCGGTGCGGCTGAGCTTGTGCCGCTGAATAATGCATAGGAATTGTTAGGACCGCTTGTAAAGGTTGAGTGTCCGGGCGCACAAATATCTATTCCAACCTTACCAGAAATATTATAACCGATACCGCTGTAGTAACATAATTTACCGATTGCATCATTTTCACCCCACGCATAGTTTACAGTGTAAGCACCTACTGCAATACAGCTGTCGGCGGTAGAAGGAAAAGTAACTGTACCCTCATCCGAAATTTTATCCGAATACCAGCGGGTTGTTCCTCCCCATGACTGCGTTACGTCAACAATAAAACCGAACAGGTCGATCTCATCCTTAGCATGTACTCTTATCTGCCAATCACCTTTTACAGTGCCCGAATCTTTTTCAGAGAACGCAAACTTCATCATCACGGTTCCTTTTGGCGATACAACTCTTGCATAATTGATATTATAATTCCCAACTTTAAGGATACCGGAACCACCTTTTATTTCAGTAGAAAGTTTATTGTCGGGTGTTAATACAGTAAAGACGGCATTTTTATCTTTTCCTTTCCAGAGAAAGGAAACAAAAGAGCCATCGTTCTTCTTTCCCTCACCCGTTGCGGGAGAGGAGAACTTAAATGTTTCGAGCTGTGCCTTCTTTAGTTTTGAGCGAACAAGCATATTGCCTGAAGCAAGATTTCCGCCCCCGCCGATAATAGTCATACCTGACCTTGCGAGTTCATTTGTCAGCATTTCTTCTTCTGTTGAACCGTCCATAAATTCAAACATCCACTCACCATCTTCAAACAAAAGTATATTAACTTTTTCGTCCCTTAAGAACTTAATCATATCGGGAAAATTTCTTGCGAACCTTGGTGTATAATCATATTTAATGTTTGCCATTACTATTTCGGCATCGGGAGCAAAGCCATGAAGTTTCTGCACGCCATAATGTCCGCCAAGCACAATACCTGCTACACTTGTTCCGTGCTGGACTGAATCGGGTTCTGTCTTTATAATGTCTATCCCCCTTCTTCTAATCGTTCCGTCTTTTTCCCTTACTGAACGTACCTTTGAAGTTTTAAGTGCAATTATATTTTCTCCTGTTTCAAGAACGCCGTTTTGATTTGCGTCAATCGCAATAAAGAACTGTTCGCCGTAAGTGGGATCCTGCTCAGAAAAACCATCTTTCTCTCCATGGTCTCTTTTCTTGTTGCCGTTTTTGTCGTTATAAAGGAAATCCATGTCGGGATTATAATTATCTTTGTCGGTTTTAAGAACATTATAAGTGTTGTTATTCATTTCTATATATCTCAAGACCTCGTCTATACTCGCAATCCCGTCGTTGTTATAATCCACAGCGTCAAGTCCGGGTGTGAACGTACCGTTTTTATCTACATCTATCCATTTAAACTCTCCCCCATCAGCAAAGAAGAAGAATGGGTGAAACACGTCAATACCAGAATCTATATCGCCGACAACGACCCCCTTGCCGGTAACGGGTCTGCCCTCTTTATCCAAAAACTTTTCCTGCAGAACGGTTGTGTACCAGATATCGTTCTGGCTATACCCTGCAGAGAAAACGACCAGAAACAATGTTACAAATAATGTTTTAATCTTCATATTATTATTTTTATTTATACTAATTTATAACAAATAAAACGGTTTAGATGTTTTATTCCCAATATCTTATTTTACGAATAAATAAGACAAATGTTTGAATATATATGTAAAACTAATTTGATTGTATAAATTATGCAATTAAATTATTATGATATAAAAATTAAGACTTGAAACAGATATTACTCGGTTTATTTGTGTTTATTGCCTTTCTGTTATTACAAGGCTGTGAAGAGGAACAGAAGAGGGTTGTGAAAATTATAGATAACAATAATTCAAAAGATTCTTCTTCTGCCATAATCAGGTATGACGTTACCGGAACGGGCGGCGGCAAAATTACGATGACAAGGAAGGGAGGCAACGTTAAACTAGAACTTGAGAAAACGGTTAACGGGCAGACAAACCTTGAAACGAGATTTATTGATAAAGACTGGATATACTTTTACTTTACTACTGAAACAATAGTACAGCCCGTGAAATCAAGAATTGTAAAAGACCACAATTACTTTAGTAACTTTGCGGTGCTTTCGGATGCGGAGGAGATTGCATCAAAGATGATGAAAACCGGGAACGAAATCGTTGCGGGGTTTACATGCGACATTTATGAGAACAATACAGGCTCGAAGTTTTCCGTATATGATAGCAAATATGTGCTTAAGGCAAGCTTTGAAGGAATAACGGTAACGGCAAATACAGTACAGATGAACGCGCCTATAAAGATTCAGGAGGTTGAAAAACCGGCTAAGATAGAGTTTCTGGAGTTAACGGTTGCTCCGCAGTGATTTGCAATAAGAAAACTGCGCCGCTTAAAAAGCAACGCAGCATAAAATTTTAATTAATTAATTTTGTGACCAGAGACCAATTAAGTTTCCATCGTTATCTGAGAACAAAGCAAAGTAACCAGCCTTTTCATTAATCAGTGTTTTGGGTGTATGAGTTTTTCCTCCAAGCTCGTTTACATTTTTAAGTGTACTATCAATATCTTCTACAGAAACATAAAGCACTACAGCCTGACCACCGTGTTCGGGTTTTTCCTTTTTCATGAATCCGCCGCCTATTGAGCCTTCTCCTGTAAAGATATTCCAGTACTGAGAATTTCTGCTTTGGGATAGATTAAACTCCCAGTTAAAAAGTTTACCGTAAAAATCTCTTGCCTTATCAAAATCTTTAACGTGTATTTCGAACCATCCTATAGGATTCTTTCCTGCCATGATATAACTCCTTCTTGTTTGTTTTTTAAATATAAAACATGAAAATATACTCAACAATTCCAGGCAAGAAATACTTTTGTTTGGATTATTGTTTAAGGGATTCTTTCTGTACAATTCTATGTTTATGTACATATAACTTAAAAACAAAAAGCATGAAAAGAACACTCTTCTTGATACTAATAATGGCAGTCAGCATCTATACAACTGGTTGCACGAAGAAACAGGAAACAGAAAACACAAATAAAATGACATCAAAAACAACTGACCCAATAAACATTTCAGACCAGAAAGTAAAAACAATTGACGGCCAGGAAAAATCTTTGTCGGACTATAAAGGCAAGGTGGTGCTAATAGTAAACGTTGCTTCTAAATGCGGATACACAAAACAGTATGAAGGATTGCAGGATATATACAATAAATATAAGGACAGAGGTTTTGAAATACTTGCATTTCCTTGCAACGACTTCGGCGGACAGGAGCCGGGTACACTCGAGGAGATACAGGATTTTTGCAAGACAAACTACAACGTTACATTTACACTGTTTGACAAGGTAAAAGTTCTCGGAGAAGACAGGTCAGCGCTTTATGCAAAGCTTATAAACTATGAGCCGGCTGGGGATATCTCATGGAACTTTGAAAAGTTCTTAATAGATAAAAGCGGAAACGTAGTCGGAAGGTACAAGAGCAAGGTGAAACCCGAATCAGAAGAAATGACAGCGGCGATAGAAAAACTGTTGTAAGATTTACTGGTTAATTAGAGCTATAAATAAAACATATAATAGAAAAGGCGGAGATAAATCCGCCTTTTCTATTTAATGAATTTTAATTTAGGTTTTTAGTCTGCCAAGGTTGCGACGAGAACGGCTTTTATAGTGTGCATTCTGTTTTCTGCTTCATCGAAGACTACTGAAGCTTCCGATTCAAAAACATCTTCGGTTACTTCGAGTCCATCGAGACCGTATTTCTGATATATATCTTCGCCGACGGTGGTTTCCCTGTTATGAAATGCTGGGAGACAATGGAGAAATTTTGCGTTCGGGTTTCCGGTTTTTACCATGAGCTTTTTATTAACCTGATAAGGTTTCAGAAGTTTAATTCTTTCTGCCCATTTCTCCGCTGACTCCCCCATAGAAAGCCAGACATCTGTGTAAATGAAATCAACGCCTTTTACTGCTTTGGCGGGGTCGTCTGTAATCATCAGTTTACCGCCGGATTTCTTTGCGAATTCTTTTGCCATATACTGAACTTCTTTATCAGGCCAGAGATTTTTTGGTCCGCAGATTCTAACGTCCATTCCCATAATGCAGCCGTCAACTGTGAGCGTGTTGCCCATGTTTGAGCGTGTATCGCCAATGTAACAATAACTGATTTTGTTAAGTGGCTTATCAGAATGTTCCTGCATAGTAAGAAAATCGGCAAGAGCCTGGGTTGGGTGCCACTCGTCTGTGAGCCCGTTGTACACAGGGACTCCGGCATAAGCGGCGAGCTCTTCAACGATAGTTTGTCCGTATCCACGGTACTCGATTGCGTCGTACATTCTTCCGAGAACGCGGGCGGTATCTTTCATTGATTCTTTTTGACCAATCTGCGAGCCAGAGGGACCGAGATACGTAACCTGTGCGCCTTGATCGAATGCGGCGACTTCAAATGCACAGCGGGTGCGGGTTGATGCCTTTTCAAAAATGAGGGCTATGTTTTTTCCTTTTAAATGCTGCTGCTCTGTCTTTGCGTACTTTGCTCTTTTGAGGTCCCTTGAAAGGTCGAGAAGGAAATTAATTTCTTTCTGAGAGAGGTCTGCAAGTTTGAGCAGGTGTCTGTTTCTTAAGTTAAACGGCATAGAGTATAATTGATTTATTTAATAATGTTTGATATGAATACAAATATAAGAATATAAAACGGTGTATTAAAGGGAGAAGGTGGCAAGAGAAATGATGGTGTAGTTGTTTAAGGTGAACAAAGAGCGCACACTGATTAATACTGAAAGAGTATGATTTTCACTGATAGAGATTTGAAAATAGAACACAGATTTACGCTGACGGATTTATGTGGTTGAACAGAGGGTGCTTTTGAACAAGAAAAAAGATAATAACGGGTTATATTTTGAAAGTAATTATGCGTACTTTATGCGCACTTTATGCGCACTTTATGCGCACTTTGGTACTAAATTTTACACATGGAAATAGCTGCTGTTATAAGCTTTCGTTAGTTTATGAATGTTCTTTTTGAGGCTAATTTAAATAAAAAAAGTACGCGGAGAGAGTTTTAAGGAACAATGATTAGATCCCCGCCAAGAATCCGCCACGGCGGACGTTCTCCACGGCGAATCTGCGACATAGAACGCGCATTCGGGAATGACAAATTTTATAATATTGTTGCGAGTGAATGCGTATCCTGTTTTTTAAACAATTTTGGGTCTTCTTTTATATTTTTCAATTCATTGTTATTTTTATGCAGTATTGATAAATTCAATAATTCTACTAATTACAGACAATAATATTAATGGGTGAAAAGGGGTTTTTAAAAACAACTTACAAGAATATCCTTGTAACAGAAATTGCAAACGAAAAAGGGCTTAGCGTATGCCAGATACAGATTAACAGACCACAGGTAATGAATGCGCTTAACATGGAGCTGATGGCGGAACTTGTTGAGGTACTTTTTGAAGTTGACAAAGATGAGAATTTTGGCTGCAGTGTGCTGACGGGAAACGAAAAGGCGTTTGCGGCGGGTGTTGATATAAAGGAAATGTCTTCACATAATTCGGTTGAGATGCATTACATGAATATGTTTGCTTCGTGGGACAGGCTAAGAAACATTAAGAAGCCTTTGATAGCAGCGGTAAGCGGGTTTGCGCTTGGCGGCGGATGCGAGCTTGCTATGCTTTGCGATATGATAGTTGCTGCAAGGTCTGCAAAGTTCGGACAGCCCGAGGTAAACCTTGGAGTAATTCCCGGAGTTGGCGGAACACAGAGATTGACACGTGCAGTTGGAAAAGCACGTGCGATGGAAATAATACTTACGGGAAGAATGATAGAATCGGAAGAACTGTACATTGCAGGTTTGCTAACAAAAGTTTCTGATGATGATAAATATCTTGAGGATGCGATTGCGATTGCAAAGACTATCTGTACAAAGGCGCCTTTAGCAGTGCAGCTTGCGAAGGAGAGCATACTGCGTGCTTTTGACACTACAATGGAAATGGGTATAGAAACAGAGAAGAAAAATTTCAACCTGCTTTTTGCTTCGGAGGATAAAATGGAGGGAATGAAAGCGTTTATAGAGAAAAGAAAGCCTGTATGGAAGGGAAAATAAAAACGAGAAAGGATAATATTTGAAAAGATTCTTTACGCCACAGCGCATTTTCAACATAACTCTGTTGCTGCTAATGTTTGCAGCCTCGGCGTATTCACAGGATATAAACAAGAAAACAGCAGAACAAAAAACACCTTTAATAGAGACAAAGGACGGTGATTTAGACGCAGAGCAGATTATTGAGCAGAATAAAGATGCTCTTGTTTCCGTATGGTTTCATACAGATAATTACTCAAGCTTTTATTACAGCTCTCTGCCAAAAGACACGACCATACTGAGCGGAAGCGGATTTATCTTTGATTCGCGCGGGTTTCTGGGAACGAACTATCATGTTATAGACGGGTTTGACAGTCTGCTCGTAAAAACATCTGACGGGACATTTTATGAGGCAGAGCTTGTGTACGTTGAGGAGAAGAATGACATTGCAATTTTAAGGATACTAAACGGCGGGGATAAACTTTTTCCTACGGTAAAAATAGGAAATTCGGATTTACCAAAAGTAGGGCAGAGTGTTTTTGCGGTCGGCTCACCGTTAGGGTTTGAGTACACCATATCGGAAGGAATAATAGCGGCGATAAGAGAGAACGAGAAGGTATCTTTCAACGACCCAGCAACATACGCATTAATAGAAAAGAATTTTGACAAGGTAATACAGATAACAGCAGCGATATCGCCCGGAAACAGCGGCGGGGCGCTATTCAACGCGAAGGGTGAGGTTATAGGCATTACGACATATTCATACGGATTTTACGGAAACCTGAACTTTGCGATTGCCATAAACAGCTTTACACGAGTAGCCAGCAATATAAATTTTGCGACGCTGGAAAATGACGAAATATTTCTTGAAAAGAAGAAAGACAATCTTTTTAATTCCAACTACAGGCTTGCAGAATCTTATAAATCAAATCTTTACGGTAACTGGTATTATACAAAGCAGCATGATACAATGAAGACATACGACACGATGGTGGTGAAACAAGACTCGATTAACAAAATACATTTCAATAAGTCAGAGCAGTATTATAATATGTGCATTGATATGAAACCTGATACGTTTTATGTTTATCAGGGTCTGATGGACTTATATGTATTTACAGAAAAGTTTGACAAGGCTGAATCACTTTACGGGGCGATAAAAGAGAGGTTTTCTTCGGACAGTCTGCTGAGCACGTTTTCAACTTCTCTGGCACAAGCATATTCTACATCAAAAGATTACAAGAAGGCGCTGATGTTTTATGAGAAAATTTATGCAAAAGACACAGGAGATACATATATACTTTCTCAGATAGCTGATTTGTATTACAAACAGAAAGAGATAAAGAAATCGGAAGATATTTACAAGAAGATGATAAAGAAAGATGCCAACAACGTGAACGGATACGTACAGCTTGGAAAGATTTACTACGATAAAGGAAATTATGAGGAGGCGAAGAAGTACATTGAGGACGCTTTTGAGAAGACTTTTCTTGAAGAGTATTCATACGGAAGTTACTTTGACCTTCATTATTACAGAGGGTTGATAGCGGTAAAAGAAGACAGAAGAATGGAGGCAATGCTTGCCTACATAGATTTGAAGAATACTTACACGTACACGAGGGAAGAAAGCGAAAAAAAATTAACCCTTTATAAAGCAATTAAAAAAATGGAAGAATAATATTAAATTAAAGAAAATATAAATTTTAGAAAAATGATTAAAAATTATGATGTAGTAATAATCGGAGCAGGTGGAGCGGGACTTCGCGCGGCAGTTGAAATCCCGAAGGAATATTCCTGCGCAGTATTATCAAAAGTGTTTCCTCCTCGTTCACATACGGGTACGGCACAAGGCGGTGTTTGTGCGGCACTTGGCAACGTTGAAGAGGACAGCTGGGAAAATCATTCGTTTGACACAGTAAAGGGAAGCGACTACTTAGGTGACCAGGATGCAATAGACCAGATGTGTCAGGACGCTATCAGAGCAATCATTGAGCTTGAGCACATGGGTCTTCCTTTTTCGCGTACACCAGAAGGAAAGATAGCGCAAAGAAAATTTGGCGGACACACAAAGCCTGCCGACCCGAACGACCCATACGGAAAGAGAGTTCCCGTGATGCGTGCATGCTATTCGGCTGACAGGACTGGGCATTTAATGTTACAGACACTTTTTGAAAACTGCATCAAGAATCAGATTGATTTTTACTCGGAATATTTTGTGACGGATATAATTGTTGAAGACAAGGTTTGCAAGGGGGTTGTAGCTTTTGACATAGCAACGGGCGAGGTGACAGTGTTTCACGCAAAAGCAGTAATGTTTGCAACGGGGGGATACGGAAGGGTTTTCAGAATCACATCAAACGCACACGTAGGAACGGGCGATGGTACGGGACTTATTTACAAGAACGGATTACCGCTTGAAGATATGGAGTTCTTCCAGTTTCATCCGACGGGACTCTGGAAGCTGGGAATACTTGTTTCAGAAGCAGCAAGAGGTGAGGGAGGAATACTGAAGAATAAAGACGGTGAAAGATTTATGCAGAGGTACGCACCGACGGTAATGGACCTTGCTCCAAGAGATATGGTGTCAAGAGCTATCATTTCAGAAATACGAGAAGGAAGAGGAATACTTGGAAGTGACGGAACACACTATGTAAATCTTGATGTATCGCATCTTGGAAAGAAAGTGATAGACGAGAAGCTTCCTGAAATTACGGGATTTGCAAGAACATATTTGGGTGTTGAGCCGACGAAGGAGCCGATTCCAATTCAGCCTACTGCACACTATGCAATGGGCGGGATACCGACAAATGTTGAGTGCGAGGTGCTTGCAGATGAGAAGGGTACGATTGTAAAAGGACTTTATGCGGCGGGAGAGTGTGCATGTGTTTCGGTTCACGGGGGTAACAGGCTTGGGACGAACTCGCTGCTTGATATTGTGGTATTTGGAAGAAGAGGCGGAAAGAAAATGGCGGAGTTTATAAAGACAACAGATTATTCCCCGATTAATTCTTCTCCTGCTGAAAAAACGAAGGAGCAGATGGATAAGCATTTGACGGCAACGGGAAGTGAGAAGGTTTATGCATTAAGGACGGAGCTTCAGGAATGGATGATGGAGAAATGCGGAATTTTCAGGAACGAAGCAGACCTAAAGGCGATGATTGACAAGCTTAACGAGCTTAAAGAGAAGTTTAAGAATATTTCTATACAGGATAAGGGCAAGGTTTTCAATACTGATTTAATGGAGGCGATAGAGCTTGAGAATCTGCTGCTGAACGCAGAGGCGACGGTTTACAGTGCTTACAACAGGAGAGAAAGCCGTGGGGCACATACGAGGGAAGACTACCCGAACCGTGACGACGTGAACTGGATGCAGCACACTTTTATATTTAAGAATGAAAGCGGAGAGCCGAAGATAACGACGAAGCCCGTGACGGTAACGAGGTATCAACCTATGGAAAGAAAGTATTGATGAAATACTTCATTATAATAATAACCTTTTTATTAACGCATGTTTCAGTGGTGCAGGCGCAGTACGGGAGCGATTTTGATACTACTTTTGGAAGCGTAAAGTTTTCGACTGTATTTGACACAGCAAATTATGAGACGAGGTTTACAGTCAGCAATAACGGAAAGACTGTTTACAAGGAGACTTTGACTGACAATGTGTATGAGATTTTGCACGAAGCGTTTGAGCCGGGGGAGAAGAAGTATTTTCTGATACATCTTTTTTCGGGCGGAGCACACTGCTGTTCATCGCTTTTGATTGCAGAGATGCGTGGCGATAAGTATGTTGTGCTTGATACGGGGTTTTACGGGAACTCGGGATTTACGGTAGAAGACATGAACAAGGACGGTACGAAGGAGATAGTTTCGGGGAATGATATGTTTGCGTATGCGTTCACAAATTATGCTGAGACGAGGTTCCCGTTAAGGGTGCAGAAATTTGAGGGCGGAAAGCTTACTGAGATAACGGGCAATTTTAAGGCGGATATACTTTATGAGCTGGGATTTTTTGAAGAAGACCTTAATGAGATTATAAAGGAAGGGTTTGCCTGTCCCGAGAAGGATGATGAGGAAACGTTTAACACGGATGCGGGAAGCGCGAAGACAATACTTGCGGCGATAGTTGCGGACTACTTTTCGCTTGGTCAGGTTGAAAGGGGTTACGAGCTTGTTGAGAAGGTTTACAAGTGCGTTGATAAAGACAAATATATTAAAATTTTAAAAGAAGATTTTAAATTAAAATAACATGGACATTAGATTAAAGATTCTTCGTTACAATCCTGAGAAGGACGAGAAGCCTTACTATCAGGATTTCACGCTTCAAAACATAAGCGGTGACTGGCGGCTTTTAGACGTGCTGCATGAGATTAAGTGGAAGTACGACGGGACGCTGACTTTCAGGAGGTCGTGTGCACACGGTATCTGCGGAAGCGACGGGATAAAGGTTAATGGAAAGAACAGGCTTGCATGCTCGCTTCTTTTAAAGGATATGAATACGAGCAAGACGATTGTTATTGAGCCGCTGCCGTCTTTGCCGATTATAAAAGACCTTGTGGTTGATATGTCGAGTTTCTTTTCGAAGTACGAGGTGATAAAGCCTTATCTTATTGCGAAGACTCCACCACCTCCGAATAGTGAGAGGCTGCAATCGAACGAGGATGCGGAGATGTTATTCGAGTCGGCAAAGTGCATTCTTTGCGGATGCTGTACTACGTCGTGTCCTTCGACTTGGACGAATGAAAACTATATTGGTCCTGCGGCGCTGCTGAAGACGTACAGGTTTGCTTTTGACACTCGTGATGACGGGGGCGATGAGAGGCTTGATATTATTGATAATCCAGACGGTATCTGGCGGTGTCATACTATTTTTAATTGTATTGAGACGTGTCCGAAGGAGATAAATATTACGTGGCATATTTCTCAGTTGAAGAAGCGGATTTCTGTTAAGGAGCTTTAAAGAGATTTAGGTGATTATTAAAAAGGGGCGGAAGCCCCTTTTTGTTTTTGGGGAACGGCACACAGAAAGAGCGGATTGTTTATGAACTGCCTTTGGCAGTCAGGTTTACGATGATTAAAATAGAACGCTGATTAGCGCGGATTGAGCGGATTTACACAGATAGAGAAAGATTTATTGCCCGCGGGAAAGAGAGGGAAAGAAAGCTGTAATTTAAACCACGCTCACAAGAGCGGATTGTTTATAAGTTTAGGAGTGTGAAGAATAACGGACTAATTTCTGATGCGTGATTTTGTTATTTTACATCAAATGATAAAAATATTTTATATATGAAAAATATAGTAACGCTGAAAGATAGGAAAGTAATACAGAATAATAACATTGCTATGTGGTTTGACAGGAAGGGTTCTGACTTTGAATTTAAGCCGGGTCAATATGCAAGAATAACACTGTTGGAGCCAATACATAACGACGCGGAGGGAAACTCACGTTTGTTTTCTCTTGCCTCTTCACCCAAGAAGGATTATATAATGTTTACAACGAGAGCTCTTGATTCTGCTTTTAACAAAAACATTCTTGAAATGCCTATTGGTGCAAAGGCGGAAATAAGAGACTTCGGGGGAAACACGGCATTGCATGAAGACGTATCAGTGCCGGCGGTGTTTTTAATCGGCGGAATAGGAATAACCCCTGTAAGATGCATGGTGGAATATATTGTGACTGAGAAGCTTCCATACGAGGCCTATTTATTTTACTCAAATCCGACAGCATCGTCTATGGCATTCTTTGATGAGTTTGAGAACTGGGCAAAGGAATGCAGCGGATTTAAGTTTATTCCGACAATAGATGATACAGGAGATAAAAACTGGAAGTATAACTTTGGTTATATAAACAAAGAGATGATTTTAAAACATGTGGATAATGTAAATAAGCCAATTTATTATATAGTTGGACCTACGGTTATGGTCGAAGCGATGGAGAAAGTACTTCACGAATTTAACGTTAATGCGAACAACATAAAACTGGAGAAATTCGGATGAACAATCACACAAAAAGATTCAGCGGAAAGGCAGACGATTATGCCAAATACAGACCAAGCTATCCCGAGCAGATAATCGGGTTTCTGGAAAGCAAAATAGATTTTGACTCGTCTAAGGATATAGCCGACATAGGCTGCGGTACGGGAATTCTCAGCAGATTATTCCTGAACAACGGAAATCTTGTTTTTGCTGTGGAGCCAAACCAAGAAATGCGGGAAAAAGCAGAAAAACTATTAACCAGGTTTATAAATTTTATCAGTGTGGACGGAACGGCAGAGGAGACAAAGCTTGCAAATAATAGTGTTGACATGATAACAGTCGGGCAGGCATTTCATTGGTTTGACCTTAAGAAAACAAAGAGAGAGTTCAAAAGAATATTGAGAAAAGATGGGGACGTTGTAGTCGTTTGGAACGAAAGGAAGAACAACACGCCATTTATGAAAATGATGAACAAAATATTAAAATCATTAGGGCATGAACATCATGAAGCACAACAAGATTTAATTGACAAGAATCTATTGAGTACTTTTTTCGGAAAAGAAAAAGTTATCTCGACAACGTTTCCAAACTTCCAGATGCTTGATTTAGCAGGGCTAAAGGGAAGGATACTTTCAATTTCATACGTTCCCGAGAAAGGGGAAGAGAACAAGAGGATTATGACAGAAGTTAAAGACATGTTTGAAAAATACAACAATGGAGGAATGGTAAAGGTTGAATATATAACGCGAGTTTATTACGGAAAGCTTAAGTAAAGAAGAGTGCTTTATAAGAATATAATTAATAGATTATGAAGAAATTATTATTTCTGTATCCGATATTTATACTTTTCCTATATAGTTCTTTGTGTGCACAAACAAACTTAAAGGGTGACTGGAGCGGGTACATTGATTTAATAACATCCAAACTTGAAACAAAGGTGCATTTTAACTATGACGGTTCAAGTTACAGCGGAACGATTGACATTCCAGCTCAAGGGGCTTTCGGGTTAAAATTATCTAAGATTGTTTACAATGCGCCTGACATAACTTTTGAGCTTGATGTACCAAACGGGCCTGCGATGTTCAAGGGGGTTTATTCCGCGGACAGTATTTCGGGCGACTTTTTACAGGCAGGGTTTAAGGGTGGATTCTATTTATCAAACAAACTAAAAGAAGAACGGAAAGAAAACACAGATGTTTCTTTTAAAGAGGAAGAAATAAAATTCAGCAACGGGGATATTACATTTGCAGGAACGCTGACATTGCCTTTGAAAGAAGGAAGACACCCCGCTGCAATACTCATAACAGGAAGCGGTCCACAGAACAGAGACGAGAACATACTGGGGTTCAAGATTTTTAAAATTATTGCAGAGCATTTAAGTACAAACGGAATAGCCGTATTAAGGTATGACGACAGGGGTGTAGCCGAGAGTACGGGTAAATCTGTTAACGAGTCCACGTCAGAAAAGTTTGCCGGGGATGTATCAGAGGCGATTGATTTTTTAAAAAAGAGAAATGATATAAATGCCGAACAAATAGGTTTGATAGGTCATAGCGAAGGAGGCATAGTAGCGCCGTTAACGGCATCAAAAAGAAATGACGTTGCGTTTATTGTGTCGATTGCGGGTACGGGTGTTAACGGAGCGGAGATTATACTTGAACAGACAAAATTAATTTCGCTTGCCAACGGAGAAGACTCCGCAAGAGTAAACAAGGATGCTAAAGAAACAAGGATCGCACTGTATATGATAGTAAACGGTGCAAGCGAGGAAGAGCTGCTATCGCTTATTAGAAAAAGTGCAGAAGAACAATTTGCTAATCTCGGCGAAACTGAAAAAGCAAAGATAACAGATAAGGCAGAATGGATAAACGAGCAGGTTGAGAATGCGTATAAAACGTTGACGACACCGTGGATGAAATTCTTTCTTAGATACGAGCCGTCAGAAACCCGGAAAAAAATTACTTGTCCTGTACTTGCAGTATTCGGAGGACTCGACCTACAGGTATCAGTTTTTCAGAACGAAGAGCCTGTCAGGCAAGCATTAACCAAGGCGGGAAATAAAGATTTTGAGATAAAAGTTTTCCAAAAAGCAAATCATTTATTTCAGGAAGCGAAAACCGGCAGTACCAGTGAATATGCCACACTAAAGAAAGAGTTTGTTGACGGATTACTTGATTACCTTCTAAACTGGATAAGCGGGAGAGTAATGATAATTAAATAGATTATAAATAAGCATGGAAAAATATTTCGAGAAATACAGACAAAATACGACAGGAAATAATCAGGAATATGAAAGTCCTTACGGCAAGCAACGGCTGATTTATGCTGACTGGGTTGCAAGCGGCAGGCTTTACAAACCGATTGAAGATATTATATCAGAAAAAATAGGACCTTACGTTGCGAATACGCATACAGAGACGAGCGAGACGGGTGCATTAATGACGAGGGCTTACAAGCTTGCGCAAAAAAAGATAAAGCAGCACTGCAATGCCGGAGAGAACGATTTGATAATAACAGCGGGATTTGGAATGACGACTGTTATAAACAAGTTTCAGAGAATACTGGGGCTTAAAAATTTTATTAAACAGCTTGACAAACACGTAATCCCAAAAGAGGAAAGACCTGTTGTCTTTCTTACACATATGGAGCATCACTCTAACCAGACCTCGTGGTATGAAACGATTGCAGATGTTGTGGTAATAGAGCCGGGAAAAGATTTACACTGTGATTTAGATAATCTTGAAAAAGAGCTGCTAAAATATAAGAACAGAAAAATTAAAATCGGCTCATTCAGCGCATGTTCAAATGTAACGGGAATACAGCCGCCATACCATGAAATGGCAAAGCTGATGCACAAACACGGGGGTTATTGTTTTGTAGATTTTGCTGCATCTGCTCCATACGTTGAAATTAATATGCATCCTGAAGACTCGGAAACAAGACTTGATGCAATATTCTTTTCCCCACATAAATTTCTTGGCGGACCGGGAACATCCGGGGTGTTAATATTTAACAAAGAATTATATCAAAACTATTGCCCTGATCAGCCGGGGGGCGGAACCGTGGAATGGACGAATCCATGGGGAGAGTATATGTATATAAATGACATTGAAACAAGAGAGGATGGAGGAACCCCGGGATTTCTGCAGGCTATAAGAATAGCTTTATGCATAGAGCTGAAAAACGAAATGGGTATTGATAATCTTTTAAAAAGAGAAGAGCAGCTTTTAAAAATTGCATTTAAAGAATTAAGGGAAATTCCAAATCTTCATATACTTGCCGACAACATTGAACACAGACTTGGTATTGTCTCTTTCTACATGGATAACATACATTACAACTTGATAGTGAGGCTACTAAGCGACCGGTACGGCGTTCAGGTAAGAGGGGGGTGCGCTTGCGCGGGAACATATGGACACTATCTGCTGAACGTTGACCATGACCATTCAAAGTATATCACAGATTTAATCAGCAACGGAGACCTGTCCTTAAAGCCAGGGTGGGTAAGGCTTTCACTTCATCCGACAATGACGGACAAAGATTTACTTTTGGTTTGTAATGCATTACGCGAGATAGGAAAAAACAACAAGGAATGGCAGGAAGATTATGTTTACAATAACCACACGAACGAATATAGGTATAAGCATCAACAAAAGAATTTTATTGATGTAGATAAATGGTTTAAACTTTCAGCCGATTAAAATTGTTATTAAAAATAACAATTAATTTTATTCGAATGAAACAGTTAGTTTTACTTGTAAGTTTGTTTTTTTCCTTGAGTGCAAGCGCACAGCACTGGGAGGTTATATATCCAAAAACAAAAGAGTTTCAGCAGTCGCTTACGCCTGACTCTATAATAGTCTTGCTGAAAGACGGAAACGAAAGGTTTCTCCATAATACGCGTTCTGATATAGATTATAATGTGGACATAGAGCTGACCTCTTACGATCAATATCCGTGGGCTGTGATATATGGATGCATGGACTCTCGAGTTACGCCTGAAATTGCTTTTGATGCAGGTATAGGGGATATTTTTGTAAACAGACTGGCAGGTAACGTAATTACAAAAGAGGTTCTTGGCAGCATGGAATACGCTTGTAAAGTTGCAGGTTCAAAACTAATACTTGTAATGGGACATACAAGCTGCGGTGCCGTAAAGGGTGCTATAGATAAAGTTGAGCTTGGAAATCTTACAGAGGTGGTTAAAGAAATAATGCCCGCGGTTGATAAAACGGTGTCTATGAATCCCGGCGAAGAAGTGTCATCTAAAAATCACGAACTTGTTGACATGGTTGCAAAAACAAACGTTGAAATGAGTTTAGATTATATTAGAAAAAACAGTCCTATACTAAAAGAAATGGAAGACAAAGGAGAAATAAAGATAGTTGGAGCTGTTTATGATGTATCAACGGGAAGAGTTTCCTTCTTACAATAATTTATTTTTTAAAACCTCTCAATTCTTTTGCTGTTTTCTTTGAAGCTTCTTCAGCAGTTTATTTTCTTAGTTAAAAATAATGTAATCATAATATAAATTCTTAATCATTACGTAATATTAGGCTGTCCCAATATTGGTAGTTTCTATATATTATACAAATAAAAAAGTCTGCCGCATATAATTGAGGCAGACTTTGTATAGGTTTTTAATCACGGTTTTATTTGAGAAGAACCATCTTCTTAACTGCAATAAAATCTTTTCCCTCATTTACGAGTATTCTTGCGAAATAAATTCCGCTTGCCATGTTCGAACCGTTGAACTCGGTGATGTATTTCCCTGCTGAACGGAATTCGTTGTTTACGAGCGTTTTCATTTCTCTTCCGAGTATATCATAAATTACAAGTTTCACCTTTGCATCTTTTGGCAGGTCGAAGGCGATCTTTGTCGTTGGATTAAACGGGTTCGGATAGTTTTGATATAACTGATACGTCTGAGGAATTAGACTATTTGTTGATTCCTTTGAGCTTTGCTTTCCAACTCCAAAGACTTTCTTTATGTCATCATTCATTATCTGAATATGATTCATGACAGTATTAGGTTTCTTTATCTTAACTGCTTCTTTTATCTGTTTCATCGTTGCAAGCTCTCTTGCGGCTTCGTTCTTTTCCGATGTGCTCTTTGAAGATTCCAGCTTCTTTTCAAGTGTTTTTATCTTCTCTTCTTGTTTTACTCTGTCATCTTTTGTCGTGTTCTTTATTTTCTCGTAGAATATTTTTGTTATTTGTTCGTTTGTGTTTGAGTTTTTGTTCTTTGCTGAATTAATATCACGTTTTGACATACGGCTTAATAGCGTGTCTGCAGGAGTATTGAAATCTTCATGTGTTTGTTCGTTATCACCTTGAATACTTCCTCCTGTTCCCATAAGAAGATAAGTTGCTGCATAATCCCATGATGCGACGAGTCCTTCGTATGTATAAGGATTATGTGTCATTATATACTGAAATCCCTCGAGTGCAGACTGATACTGTCCGAGTTTCACCTTGCATTTCTGTATGAAATAAAATGCACGTTTTATGAGGCTTGGGTTTTGTGTGTTATTGGTTATCAGATTTTCAAGGAATGTCTTAGTTAATCCTATTTTTGTGCTGTCAAGGTTGAGTGATGCCATGTATAGTTTCTGTACCATTCCTATGCTTTCAAGACTGTCGGGATACTGTGTAAGTATCAGTTTCGAGCTTGTTTCTACAGTTTGATAATTTCGCTTTCTGAGATTTATATTTACCGTGTCTTTTAAGCTTTTGTATATGTTTTCTTCAATATTTAAAGTTTTATTCGGATTAATTCCGCTTCCCTCTCCTCCTGATTTGTAATAAACAGTATCAGAAAATCCATAAACATCAAAAACTACAAAGTCCTGAGGAGGTGTCAGATCGCAGAAGTATGGTTCAAATAGGAAATTTACATCAGAATTGGTCTCACCCCATTTTACATCGTGTACAGCCTCTATGTTCGTAATGCTGTCTTCATGGAAGCAGTTTTTATATGCCATTACATAAGCAGATCCATTATCGATCATCGTTCCTGTCAGATGTTTTGAATAATCTGTCTCATCAATATCAAATTCGTTATTGCCGCAATCTATGTCAAAAAACGAATTGTCTGTGTAAATATTGCTTGAAGAAGTGCCGTAGTTTCTGATGTAATTATAACCTCCTAGGTAAAGTCCTGAGTTCGGTCCCATTGATAGATTGCTGCCTGTCAGGCATTGTATTCCCGCTGAGTAAGTTTTACCGAGTATTTTATTGTTATACATGTCAAAAGCAGAGCCGAGTGCAGTTATTGTAGTATTAAAATTAACGAATGTGCTGTTTTTTACAGCTCCTCCCGTTACGTTTATCAATCTTAATGCATTAGAACTGTCGTTAGAGGTTGTGAAAGTGCACCAATCTAATAAAACTGCAACAGACGGCGAGCCGTTTGACGAGATGCTTAATGCGTCACATCCGCTTGAACCCATCAGAAAAATGCATTCGCTTACGTTTAAAGACATCGTCTCCTGCGGACAATCGGTAAATGATATACTTATCCCACCTACGTTTGTTGCTGCATTGAAGATGCTGCCTTTAATGTTAGTGCTGATGCAGTTTGAAATCAATACTGCTGTTTCTGAACTGTCATTTTTAAGATCGCTAATACTTGTGTTGTAAATGCCAACACTTGAACAGTTAGAAAGTATAATTCCTTTTAAACTATCTGTACCGTTAAAGGTGACCTGGCTATCATCAGAAAACTCTCCGCATTCAAAACTTCCGCCGTTCATTTCTATACCCGCATAATTTGAAAATGTTATTGTTGTATATGGAGATATTGTAAGGTCATAGCCATTGTTGAAAACCATTCCATTGCACGTAAATGTTGAGGGAGATACTGCCTCATCGCAAACCAGTGTTCCCCCTTCCTGCATGACGGGAGCTACTTTATACAGTTTCCCCTGACCCGGATTATACCAGCCGAGGTCAAGCAAGGCAGTTGCTCTTTTATCGAAAACAGTTACTGTTTTGTTTGAATCAATATCTATAATTTTCCAGTTGTTAAAGTTTGCAAACTCAGATGAGTTTGCGTCAAATCTTACCCTTACAAATCTTCTGCCGCCTCTGTTATCTTCGGATGATTCATCTATATAAGGCGAGCATCTTCTGTTAACAATCATGAAATACTTATTTATATCGCTTGTACTTTTTTTGAAAGTGGCTGCCTGCAGATATCTATCCGGTTTACATTCATAAACGAGACCCTGAGGACTTGTGCCGCCGGGGTTGTCTTCCGTACATTCAGGAGTTGTGCTGCTTATTTTGTATGTGATAACATCACCAATAAAAGTATTTGTTAAAAATTCTTCTCTTTCGCTGCTAAGCCTGTATATACAATTATTTGTCAAGGCGGGGTTAAAACTTATTATATACGGTCCTCGTTTTGCGAGCATGCTGTCAATCTGGCACACTTTAAGATATTTATTTTTTCCGTAAACGTTGGATGTTCTTGGAACGGGTTTTTGTAAAAGCTGAAAGTATTCCATAACTCCTCTGCAATAATACGAGCTTCCTATATATGTTCTATCAGATACATAATTAAACCAAATAAGTCCTTTTGCATTATATGTAAGAGCAAGGTTTGCCTGAAGTTCAAGCTCTTCGTTTGACGGCTCTTTTAGTTTATGACCTTCTTTAAACCAGAGATGTGACTGCGTTCCGTTTATTATTCTCATACCATTGCGGCTTAAACTATCCATCAAATTACTAATGTATGAATAATTAACACCGGACAAATGCACGGAATCATCAAAATGTTCCTGAAGCCATGTGTCATAATTGCCGGGTGAGAGTGTATTAGATAATATTCCGATGTCTGCATCATAAGGCGAACTCGATAGAGTTATTGGATGAAATGAATTTCTATATTGCTCATCTTTTGGCAGGTCATCCTCATCCCATCCTTCAAGAGCATAAGAGCCCATAACTATTGTTCTCAGCCCATAATCATCATATAAATATTTCTTAAGCAAATCTGCGTATAAATTGTATTTCCAGCTTTGCGGAATATGTGCCTTGAAAAGGTCGTAGTTAAGAAATATTATTAATTCAGTATTGCTACCCGGATAGGTTGTAATTTGCTGATTTAATGCTTTAATTGCCGGGAAGTGGCTCATCTGGCATTCCTCATAGTATATGTAATTTGGTATTGGATTTGTGGCTTCGTAATTTCTTCCTGCCCAGCTTACTTCTAAGTTTACTTTTGAAATCAACACCGAGTCTTTTTGTGTCATATATTGATGCGCCGGTCTGTTTTCTAATCTCACCCTATCAATCCACATATCGCATTTACCCGACCAATAAATTTTTATATCAGTTTTATTTACTGAACCTTCCCACCAAAAAGTATTCCCATCCGGATTAATGAAAAAGGAATCAATTTCAGCGGATGATATTTCAAGTTTTGTTTGGCCTAACAAAAAACTATACATTTCCCTATAACTTCCATCATATAAATTATTGATACTGTCTTTAAAATTTTCTATTCTAATAGGTATTTCCTTTACAATAGTATCATTCCATCCATGAAGAACAATTATGCAAACTGTAATCGAGTCATTATTGCCATTAGCGGCAAACGCAGAGTCTATTCTTATTCTTGGCATAATGTACCATTCATAAGCATCATCTCTTATCCAGTCATTCGTTTTGATAAAGGCTAATTCTCGGTTTGCTCTTAAACCGGAATCTATTGCTACAAATCCGTTTGTCTGGCTTTGTTCTGTTCTTATACAATGTTTTACCATCTCTATGCTATCACCATACCGGGAACTGTCAACAATATCAACAATATTTGACGCTCTATCTGAATATCTGTACGCATAATACCAATAGCGGCTTGCATTAAAATTTGAATCAATAAATTCACATTGATAATCTATCCTTTGTCCGCCTACCAAATACTCAATTATAGGCCTGTTCATGAGAGTGCGCATTCCTTTGTTGTTGTTATTATTATCAATTCTTGACATAACCCCCGGACCGTACTCCAATGGGTCGCCATTATAATTATCATTGATTGTTCCCGGCCAGCCCCATCCTGTTGGAGCTGTATAATGATGCCATGTATTTAAACTTAAACTATCCTGATATTCATAATCTAAATCAGTTCCGTTGTGAAATGCCCCTATTATAAACTGACTGTCAGGTACCGGATTAGTTATTGTATCTGAAACACCCTTTTCGCCTGCACTTGGGCTTGTAAACTGTGAGGCTAAAAATAGTGCAACTGTAACTGTTAGAATAAATAGTTTTATTCTGATTGAGTTTAAATTTTTCATAAATTTTATACTTAAAATTTTTCATAAAATAGTTTGTTGATTAATTCTAATATAATTGTCTAATTTATTTTAAGTACATTCCCGATACGTTCGCCACGGCGAACTATCGAGGATTTCTGATAAAGTGATTTCCGTCACTTTATCATCAACATTCTTTTTGTGTCAAGAACTTTTCCGTCGATAATCATTGAATAGAAATATATCCCGCTTGAAAGATTATTACCATTGAAAAAATATTCATAAACTCCCGGGTTCAGTTTTCCTTGAACAAGAGTTTGTACCTCTTGTCCCTGCACATCATAAACTTTAATTGACAAATTACTAACAACTAACAACTGACAACTAACAACTGTTCTTGCATTGAACGGATTCGGATAGTTCTGATATAATTGATAGTCTAATAGTTCCACCTTTTCATTACTGTTTATTTTTGTGATTATGGTTGTATCATTCCCTCCTGTTGTAGTGTGCATTAAAGATGTAGGGCTGGCTGGACTAATCCATCCTACTTTAGAATTCACAAATTGAATGAAACCAAATTTATAAATCTGCAATGTTGTGTCGGGATATTGATATCCCCAGTTTAGACCTCCATTAGTTGTTTTATAAACTGGTGGTTTTTGCCACTTTCTTGCTCCTACCATCCAAACTGTATCCTTATTTAAAACAGAGAATCCTAAGGGATATGAAAAGCTATAAGATATATTTGGAGTTTTTTGTGTAAACCAATTTATACCACCATTTGTTGTTTTCTTTAAACTGTCATATATCTTCCACCCTGTATTGCCGTCAAAGAATTGAATAGCTCCATAAAATTCTCCCGAGACTAAGTCCCAGTTAAATCCACCGTTAGTCGTTCTTCGCATATAATTTGAACCATCTTGTGTAAATCCTAAATTCTTATCAAACATATATATATGGTCAGGATTGCCATTAGGACTGTTATTCCAGATATACTGCCAGTTTAGACCGCCGTTGATTGAACGGAATACACCACCACCAAACCCACTACTACTGACGCTCAATATAGTATCTTTATTAACAACTGACATATCTGCTAATCCCCATGGAGGCTCGGAAATATTATTCCAATTCAGTCCTGCGTTTGTTGTCTTAAAAAAGTGCAGATAATCGGTAGAAGCATAACCAATGCTATCTGTTGCAAACTTTATTCTTGTAAATCCAACATTTCCATTGGGTGGTGGATAAGTATGAACAGTAAACCAATTATCACCTCCATTAGACGTTTTTAAAATGTATCCAATGTCCGATGCATCGGGGGTTGTTACAGCAAACCCCGTAAGACTATCAAGAAAAGTAATATCCTGAATCGTGCTTCCGTTCAAGTTCGGAAACCATTGCTGATACCAGCCGGACGTGTTTCTGTCCTGAAATCCGGCGGACGAAAAGAAAAGAATAAATACAAGCAATATTAATCCATCAAGGATCCGGGAAAGAGTTTTTTGATGTTTCATAATTAATTAAATAAATTAATCAATATTCTTATTAGAAATAAAATATACAATAATCTTATTAATTTAAATCTATAATTAAAGATACCTCTTTGCTTTCGACTTATGCATTCAGCACCTTTAATTTTCTCTTATGCTGTAACTGTTAGAACTAATAGTTTTATTCTGATTGAGTTTAAATTTTTCATAAATTTTATAATTAAAATTATTAATAAAAGAGTTTATTATTTTTGTTTTAATATTATTGTTTAATTCATTTTATGTAAATTCCCGATACGCTTCGTTATCGAGGATTTCTGATAACGTGATCCACCGCGGCGGATCACTTTATCATCATCATTCTTTTTGTGTCAAGAACTTTTCC
>Ga0172380_10000409_pt1 | contig 85642 bp, 62 predicted proteins | sample Leawe162metaG_FD_119747 | JGI IMG/M metagenome (GOLD analysis project Ga0172380, IMG submission 119747) | Leachate microbial communities from a municipal landfill in Southern Ontario, Canada - Leachate well 162 metaG | ecosystem: Engineered > Solid waste > Landfill > Unclassified | place... | reverse complement strand
GTTCCAGGCTGCCCGCCGAAACATCCGGCGGCGGGTTGTGCAACAAGCGAACACTGTCGGCGAAACCGGCCAGTTTCATTTTTTGCAGCAATGCGTCCGGCAGGGTATCGGCCAGCGGCGACGAGTCCAGCGCGTTGGCGATCAGCTTGCGCAACACGGCCTGCGACAGCCCGGCGGTGGTCTGGTAGACCGGCGTGAGGCTTTGTTGCTGCGGAGTATCGTCATCCACCGCGCGGCATTTCGGGTGCACCATCTCCGGCCCGTAATAACCCATACGCGCCTCGCCGATTGCGCGTATCTGCCTGCCTTCCGCAAGCTGCTTCTGCTGGCTGGGATAGAAGTTGAGAAAGCGCAAATACAGCTCACCGCCGTTGTCCTGCAAGCGGCACACCAGCGTGCGGCGCGGGCGGAAGGCTACCTCGCTGTGCGCAACGACACCCTGCACCTGCGCGTTCATGCCGGGCTGCACCGTGTCGATCGGCGCAAGATGGGTTTCATCCTCATAGCGCAACGGCAAGTGCAGCAGCAGGTCGGTGCGATGATGTTTTGAAACAGTTTTGCGGTTTTCATGACGCCCCTAAGCAATAAGATATACTTCAGGTATATACATTGTCGTGTTGTCGTCAACCGGATTTTTTATCGGGCAGGCTCGCTCAAAAACGGTGCGCATTGCTCGCCACATCAGCTTGTCCCTCCAAAAACAATCAGCTCACCTCATTCGAACGGGTGGCGCAGCACGATGGTTTCGTCGCGATCCGGGCCGGTTGAGACCATGTCCACCGGCACGCCGCAGACCTTGGCGATGCGCTCCAGGTAATTGCGCGCCGCCTGGGGCAGGTCTTCATAGTGTTGCACGCCGACTGTGCTGGTGCTCCAGCCCGGCATTTCTTCGTATACGACCTGACAATCCGCCAGCGCGTCCGCGCCCGCCGGCAGGATGTCGCTTTCCACGCCATTGATGCGGTAGGCGATGCCGATGCGCACGGTTTCCATGCCGTCCATCACGTCCAGCTTGGTGACACACAGGCCGGACACACCATTGATTTGAATCGAACGCTTGAGCGCGGCGGCGTCGAACCAGCCGCAGCGGCGCGCCCGCCCGGTGGTGGCGCCAAATTCGTGACCGCGTTCGGCCAGACCTGCGCCGATCGGATCGCACTTATCCACCGCATCGTACAGTTCGGTAGGGAACGGCCCTGAACCCACGCGCGTGGTGTAAGCCTTGGTGATACCCAACACGTAACTGAGCATCTGCGGCCCCACTCCTGCCCCTGCACAGGCCGCGCCGGCGATGCAGTTGCTCGATGTGACGAACGGGTAAGTGCCGTGATCGATGTCCAGCAAAGCGCCCTGCGCGCCTTCGAACAGCAGGCTCTTGCCCGCCTGATTGGCTTCGTACAACGCGCGCGGCACGTCCATTATCAGGGGTTTGACGCGTTCCGCCAGCGCCAGGGTATCGTCCAGCGTTTTCTGGAAATCGACCATTTCGGCATGGAAATAATTTTTTAACACGAAGTTGTGATAGTCCAGCACCTCGCCCAGCTTGGCGGCGAAACGCTCGCGGTGGAAAATATCCTGCAAGCGGATCGCGCGGCGCGCCACCTTGTCCTCGTAGGCCGGGCCGATACCGCGCCCGGTGGTACCGATTTTGGCATCGCCTTTCGCCACTTCGCGCGCCTTATCGATTGCCGCGTGGTAAGGCAAAATTAACGGGCAAGCCTCGGAGATTTTCAATCGACCGTAAATGTCGATGCCAACCTGTTGCAGCTCGTCCATTTCTTTGAGCAGGGCTTCCGGCGACAGCACCACACCGTTGCCGATATAGCACATCACATGATCGCGCAGGATGCCGGACGGGATCAGGTGCAGGACGGTTTTCTTGCCGCCAATCACCAGGGTATGCCCGGCATTGTGCCCGCCCTGAAAGCGCACCACGCCATGCGCATGATCGGTCAGCCAGTCGACGACCTTGCCCTTGCCTTCATCGCCCCATTGGGTGCCGATTACCACTACATTTTTAGCCATTATGATTCCTGATTACTATTGAATGATTTTTGCTGGACTGCGTTAAACCCAGATAACCCATTTGGACGTAGGTCGGGCTTCAGCCCGACATGTCGGGTTAAAACCCGACCTACAACCCATTGATTTTGCAATGCCTCAAGAGCTAATGAACTTTCTGGGTTAAACCCAACCCCTCCCGGCCTCCCCTTGTCAGGGGAGGAGCATGTCACTTCCACCGAGAATGACTCTGACAGGGAGTGTGAGGGATTTACAACGTGGCTACCTGCCAGACACCATCGCGCAACGCCAGCTCGCGGTCGCACTGCAACTCCCGGCGCAACGCGGCATCACCGAGCAAATCCACCACCACCATTTCGCCCGCCGCACGCAATTGCGCGACTTTGTTTTGCAAGGCAGCATCGTTCAGATGCGGCGCGCAAATACCCAGTTGCACCGCTTGTTGCGGCAGCAACCGGTACAACTGGCGCAGATCCATGCTGAATCCGGTCGCGGCGCGAGCGCGCCCGAAGCTCTTGCCGAGGTCGTCGTAGCGCCCGCCCAGGGCAATCGCATCGTGGCTGCCAGCATGGTAAGCGGCAAACACCATACCGCTGTGATAGTGGTAGCCGCGCAAATCGGCGAGGTCAATGCCGACGCTGGATGCCATCGGTTGCAGTTTCTCCGAAACCGTTTCCAGTTCATCCAGCGCGGCATGAATCCCGTGATAGCCGGGAAGCTCCCTGCGCGCCCGCGCCAGCACCTCGGCGCAATTGCCATACAGCATCGGCAAAGCCAGCAAGGCTTTGCGTAAGGCCTCATCAAGCGGTTGTGCCAAAGATATTAAAGCCGCGCTGTCCTTGCCTTGCAGCGCTGCGAACAATTCGTTTTCCAGCTCATTGTCGAGACCGGCATGGCTCGCCAGCGCGCGGAACACGCCGACATGCCCGAGATCGAGATGCACATTACCAATACCCAGCAAGGCCAGCGATTGCAACATCAATTGCTGGATTTCCAGATCGCTTTCCAGCCCGCCATGGCCGAATATTTCTGCGCCAATTTGCAGCAACTCGCGGGTGCGCGTCAGCCCTGCCGGCTGGGTATGCAGCACGCTGCCCGCATAGCACAGGCGCGTCACGCCCTGGCGGTTGAGCAAATGGGCGTCGATGCGCGCAACTTGCGGAGTGATGTCGGCGCGCAGCGCCAAAGTGCGCCCGCTCAACTGGTCGACCAGCTTGAAGGTACGCAAATCAACATCGCGACTGTCGCCGATCAGCAACGATTCGGCATATTCCAGCAACGGGGGAGCGACCAGCTGATAACCGGAGGTGCGCAACAATTCGAGAAACTGCGCGCGCATCCGTTCGACGCGCCATGCCTCGTCGGGCAGCATGTCCTGGATATATTCGGGGAGCAGCCAGTTTTGCATTACGGCATCTTTATAAAATCACTTGACCAAATACAACAGCAGCAATCCGAAAAGCATTGAGGTGATGCCGACGAAACGCAATTGTCCGTCCGTCAGCGCAACCATCTTGCGGAAGGTTTCGCGCCACATGGCGGGAAACACAAACGGCAGCAAACCTTCGATTACCAGCATCATCGCAAAACCGATCAGCCAGTAATCCAGCACCGTTTAACCACCCTTGCCCGAACTCTTCAGGTATTTGAAAAACGCCGAGCTGGGGTCAAGCACCATCACGTCGCTCTTGTTTTTGAAGCTTTGCTTGTAAGCTTCCAAGCTGCGGTAGAAAGAATAAAACTCCGGGTTGCGGCCAAATGCGGACGCATACAAGGAAGAAGCCTTGGCATCGCCCTCGCCCTTGGTCTGCTGTGCGGTACGGTAGGCTTCGGCCAAAATGATCTCGCGCTGCCGGTCGGCATCGGCCTTGATTTTCTCGCCTTCCGCCGCGCCGGAAGCGCGCAGTTCATTGGCGACGCGCTTGCGCTCGGCATCCATGCGGCGATAGACCGACTCGCTGATTTCCAGAGGAAAGTCGACGCGTTTCAGGCGTACATCCAGTACTTCCACGCCGATCTTGCGCGCATCGGTATCCGCCTTGGTGCGCAATACTTCCATAATTTTGTCACGCGCACCGGACACCACTTCGTTGATGGTGCGCTTGCCGAATTCTTCGCGCATACTGGAATTGACCGTCTGCAGCAAACGATTTCTGGCGCGTGCCTCGTCGCCGCCCACGCTGACGTAATATTGCTTGACGTCCACGATGCGCCATTTGACGAAGGAATCTACCAGCACGTTTTTCTTTTCCGCAGTAATGAAACGCTCCGGCTCACCGGCATCCAGCGTGAGAATGCGCGAATCAAAATAGCGCACGTTCTGCAGCAGCGGCACCTTGAAGCCCAGCCCGGCATCCGATTTGACGCGGATTACCTCGCCCAACTGGAACACGATCGCGCTCTGGCGCTGATCCACCACGAATATGCTCATGCTCAGCAGAACCAGCACGGCAACCACACCCATCAATAAATTACCGATACTCTTGTTCATTTAGCGTGCCTCCCTGTCGCGTCCCAGCAACGAATCGCGTGCGCGCTGCGCTGCGGTATTGTCGCTAGATTGTGAAGTCGCAGGCAGCGCACTTACTGCCGCGCCGCCAGCGCGCGTGCTTTCCATCAATTTGTCCAGCGGCAAATACAGCAGGCTGTTGCCGTTTTTCTGATCGACCAGCACCTTGCTGACATTGCCCATCACCTGCTGCATCATGTCCAGATACATGCGATCACGGGTCACCGCAGGAGCTTTTTCGTACTCGGTGAGAATTTGCTTGAAGCGGCTGGCATCACCTTCGGCATTGGCGATCACGCTCTGCTTGTAGCCTTCCGCTTCCTGTACCAGGCGCGACGCCGTACCGCGTGCGCGCGGCACCACATCGTTGGCATAGGCCTGGCCTTCGTTCTTTTGCCGCTCGCGATCCTGCCCTGCCTTCACCGCATCGTCGAAGGCGGCCTGCACCTGTTCCGGCGGTTGGGCATTCTGCATGGTCAGCTTGCTGATCAAGATGCCCGATTTGTAGCGATCCAGAATTTCCTGCATCAACTTGGTCGCCGAGGCAGCCACTTGCTCGCGGCCTTCATACAGCACGAAGTCCATCTTGCTCTTGCCGACCACCTCGCGGATGGCAGTTTCCGCAGCCTGACGCACGTTTTCGTCGGGCATGCGGTTGTTGAACAAATAGTCGGCAGGGTCGTTGAGGAAATATTGCACCGCGAACTGGATGTCGATGATATTTTCATCTTCGGTCAGCATCAGCGACTCTTTCAGCATCTTGTTCTTGACGTTGTCGCGATAGCCGACTTCCACCGTCCTGACCTGGCTCAGGTTGACGATTTCCACCGTTTCAACCGGAAACGGCATGTGCCAGCGCGGGCCCGGTTCGGTGACTTCGACCAGTTTACCGAAACGCAGCACCACGCCGCGCTGGCTGGCATCCACAATGTAAAAGCCGCTCCCAAACCAGATCAGCGCGGCTACGATGACGATCAAACCGATGCCGGGGCCAAACCCTTTGGTCGGCTCGTTGCTGCCGGGTTTACCCGCGCTGCCATTCCCGCCTTTACCGCCCTTGCCACCCATTACGGCAGCCATTTTTGCATTGAGCTTGCGCAGCAATTCTTCCAAATCCGGCGGCCCGCCACTGTTTTTGTTACCCCATTGCGGGTCATTCAATCCCATAACTCATCCTCATTGTGTGGTTTGTTCAATTATTTCTTTTGTCTGACGCGCGACCTTGGCTTCGGCCAAGGCAAGCTGCAAACCATCCAAACCCGCACCGCTTTTGGCACTCAAAAAAATGCGGGCAATTCTACCATAATCGTCGCGCTGCACGCTGGGCGGGACATCCTGCAAGTCGATCTTGTTGAACACCAGAACCTGCGGAATATCCGCCGCGCCGATCTCCTCCAGCACCTTGTTCACCTCGGCGATCTGATCGTCGCGGTTGGTATTATTGGCATCCACCACATGCAACAATAAGTCGGCCCGTATCGTCTCTTCCAGCGTGCTGCGGAAGGCCGCAACCAGCGAATGCGGCAGATGACGGATAAAACCGACCGTATCCGACACCACGATCTCGCCGACTCCCTCGGTGAACATGCGGCGCGAGGTGGTATCCAGCGTGGCAAACAACTGGTCGGCCACATACACGTCGGCGCGCGTCAGCCTGTTGAACAGCGTGGACTTGCCCGCGTTGGTGTAGCCGACGATGGATACCGACAGCACATCGGCACGGCTGCGCGCACGGCGCTGCACTTCACGCTGATGCTTGAGCTTTTCCAGGCGTTCTTTCAGCAGGTGGACGCGTTTGTCCAGTTTGCGCCGATCCAGTTCCAGTTTGGTTTCGCCGGGGCCGCGCGCGCCCACCGCGAATTTCTGCTGCCCCATGCCGACCCCCTGCCCGACCAGGCGTGTGGCGAGATATTTGAGCTGCGCCAGTTCAACCTGAACCTTGCCCTCGTGGCTTTGTGCGCGCTGCGCAAAAATATCCAGGATCAACATGGTTCTATCGATCACCCGTACATTTGAATCGACCGTATTCAACTTGGCGGTCAGGTTGCGCATCTGCGCGGGTGAAAGGTCATGGTTGAAAATGACCAGCGGAACTTCCATGCGTTCGACAATCTCGGCGATTTCCTGCACCTTGCCGCTGCCCGCAAACAAGGCCGCATCGGGGTGTTGCCGCTTGCCCTCGACAACCGCCAGCGTGCGTACCCCGGCGGTTTCGGCCAGCAGGCGCAATTCCGCCAGGCTCTCGCTATAGTCGTTCTCACCGAAATTGATACTGACCAGGACTGCGGTCCCGGAATCCGCAGAGTCTTGCTGCATTACTCGGCAGCGTCGTCGTAGGGAATGCTGATCGCCCGTGCCGGAACGATAGTGGAAATGGCGTGCTTGTAAACCATCTGCGTAATGGTGTTTTTCAGCAGCACCACATATTGATCGAACGACTCGACCTGGCCTTGCAGCTTGATGCCGTTGACCAGATAAATCGCGACCTGCACATGCTCTTTGCGCAGCGCGTTGAGAAATGGATCTTGCAGTTGCTGTCCTTTTGCACTCATGTTATTGCTCTTATCAGTTAGGAACGGAACGGCACTTTACTGGATTCCGGCGCAACTGTGAATATATTTGCCAAAAAGTTGAGGTTTTGGGTAGAAAAATTTAAGCCGGGCGATCCGGAACCCAAAAGGTGGCGGTTTTCGTAGGTCGGATGACGAAACGTATCACAATGACTGCTCCACCTTAATCACCCCAAACCCCTCCAGTTCCCCCTTGTCAGGGGGAGAGCCTAGACTCCTCCCCTGAAGTGGGGTAAGCAGGCAATCCGCGCAGCGGATGCTCGCACAAGGGGAAACCGGGATAACCAGCGACTTGGTCATCGTCTTTTGATGGCCTAGTCAAATGGCTAGTTGTTTCACCAGGGGTTTGGGGTTCCGATTCTTACGTTGTTTTGCGCTATGAAAGACATCCTCATGCTCACATGACACAATCGACCATCAACAGCGTCATGTCGTCGAAAGCGCGCCGCGTTCCCAGGTGGTCGTGCAATTCGCTGCCCACCGCATCGAACCGCTGCGCTTCGGGCATTTCCTTGATTACCCGTTGGATATTGTGCTCGCCCCACGCAACGCCCTGTTCATTTTCTGCCTCGACGAGCCCATCCGAATAAACCACCAACTGGCTGGGGCGGCTCCATTGGAAAATCTCCGTCTGGGCTGTAAAAGTCCTGTCGAGGATACCCAAAGGCAGGTTTTTGGGAATGAGGGAGTGGTAAATCTCGCCCGTCTGATCGACCAGCATTGCCGAGGGGATACCGCCATTCCATGATTCGATGACATGGTTATAAGTGTCGATGCAAGCCAGAAACGCTGACACAAAACGGTCGGCGGGGGATTGCACCTTGACCGCCCAGTTCATTTCCTCAACGATCTGCGCAAGCGGCAGGCCTTTTGCAACCATGCTGTAGAAAACGTGATTCACCGGCAGCAGATTCAGGGCGGCAGGCAGGCCGTGCCCGGTCGAATCGGCGAGCATGATATACAGCCGGTCGCTGCGCGCACGGCGAAAAGCCACCAAATCGCCGCTGACCATATCCGCGGGCTCAAGCCGATACCTCACCTGCTGATCCACCATAAGCTCCGGCTGCATCATCCGTTTCATCAGCTCGGACACCAGCGCACGCTCCTCCTCTGCGGCTTGATGATAGGCCTCCAGTTGGGCGCGGCTGATCTCCAGCGCGCGGGTCTTCAACAACAAATCAGCGCTCTTCAGTATGGCTGCATGGAGCTTGCCCAAGTCGATGGGTTTGAGCACATAATTATCCACGCCGACGTCGATGGCCCGATGCAGATAGGCGGAATCGTTAAAGGCTGTCGTCAGGATGATGGGCATGGCCGGGTCGCGCCGCTTGATGATTTCCGCAAACTCCAGGCCATCCATTTCCGGCATCATGATGTCGCTGACGATCATATCGGGGCGGCGTTCATCGTAGCATTTCAACGCCTCGCGCCCATTGCTGGCCGTCAGCACTCTGGCGCATTTTTTTTTGAGAAAATGAACCACCTGCCCGCTCATTTCCTCGTCGTCCTCGACATAAAGTATCGTCAGGTCGCTCAGGCTAAGATCTGTCATTTTCCACCTCGCTATCTTTTACCGGCGTATCGTCGTGTGCCAGCGGAACAATGATGGAAAATTCCGCGCCCTCGGGCACGTTTCTGCAAACGATCCTGCCGTTCATATGTTTTTCGATAATGGTTTTATTCATGTGCAGGCCTATCCCCGTGCCATTCGGCTTGGTCGTAAAGTAAGGGTCGAAAATCTTTTCCAGCTCATCCTCCTGAATACCGCCCGCATTATCGCGTATGGTTACCACGCCCCACCCATCGTACCCTGCCAACTCAATATCTATGCGACCTTGCGGCACTTTTCTGTCCACCAGCGCATCTTTCGCATTGACCAAAAAATTAAGAACCACCTGTGAAAACTCGTTGGGATGCCCCAATGCTTTGAGTCCATGATCCCCGGTCAGCCGGATAGCGATTCCGTTATTTTTCAACATCGCATCCAGCAACTGCAGGGTTCCATAAATAGACTGATAAATCGAAAAACGCTCCTTGGCCCGGTTCGGCCTGAAGAAATCGCGAAAATCATCAATCGTGCAAGACATGCGCTGAATCGCCCGAGTAGCCGTTTCCACATATTCTTCCAGCACACTCGCGCTCAGAGATTTTTCCTGAAAATCCGCCTGGATGTTTTGCACGACCAAGCCCAAGGTGCTCAATGGCTGGCGCCATTGATGGGCGATGTTGCCGATCATCTCTCCCATCGCCGCATTGCGCCCCTGCTGGATAAACAAACGCTCTCTTTCCAAGGTTTTCTGCGTTTCTTCATCCACGCGCTGAGCCAGAGTTTCATTCAGTGTCTTCAGGTTGCTTTCCGTGGTTTTCAAACGGTCGATATCCAGCATGATCCAGATACTGCCTTTGCCGGGGTTATCGGGATCAATAGCGACGCCGCGTTGATGGCACCAGAACGTCTCGCCCGAGCATCGCCTCATCAGCCGCTCGGTTTCATAAACCCCGCCACCCGCCAAAAAATCGGAAACCTTACTGTCCTCGCCACTTGGCTCATTTTCGCCGATAGCATAAATCGGCTCCCCGATCAAGCCGCCCACGACATAGCCGAACATCTGCTCCATGTGCTTGTTGATCCAGAAAAATTTGCCCTCGCGCAGATAAGCCACGCCAATCTGTGCGTTATCGAGCACGGCACGCAATTCCCGCAAGGTGTCATTCAGCAACCTCTGGGTAAATTTCTGTTCGGTAATATCGTGAAAGGCCACCACCGCTCCGGCGTAGCGGCCATCTCGTAAAATCGGTGTCGCAATAGCGGATACCGGAAACTGGATACCATCACCGCGTATAAAATATTCGTTGTCGCTGTAGACAACATTGCAAGTCTGCCGGATACCATCGAGCAGGCAACCCGGCTCAACATCTAGACCATGCTGATCGTTTTGCAAAAAACAGCCGCAGAGGTTGCACGCATCCTGCCCCAGCACTTCCTGTTCGCTACAGCCGAATAGTTTGGCCGCCGCCGGATTCACAAAGCTGACCAGGTTATCCGTATCGACGACATAGATACCTTCCCCGACGGTGCTGGTTATTTCACGCAAACGCGCTTCATTTTCCGCCAGCGCTTCCTCCATATGCTTGCGCTCGGTGATGTCGTTTTCGATGGAAAGAAAATGAATGATGTTGCCGTTTTCATCAAAAATCGGCGAAAAAGAACACGCCTGCCAGCAAATTTTGCCGCCACTGGAATGCTTTGCCAGCTCCCCGCTCCAGTTTTTTCCGCTCGATACCGCCCGCAGCATGCCGGAGTAACCCTCTGGAGAAACCAGCCCCGATCTCAGCATATCCATGTTCATGCCCAGCACTTCATGCCTCTCATAGCCATAAGTATTGAAGAAAGACGGGTTGGCATACTCGATATTGCCGACAGTGTCGGCAATAAAAATACTGTTCGGGCTTTGCTCCACAGCGCGCTTGAATTTGTGCAGCGCCATTTCGCTCTGTTTAAGTGCGCTGACATCCTCATAGCTGACCAGCAACCCGTATACCTCGCCGCCCATGTCACGCAGCGGCATCTTGCTCACATCCAGCCAAGTATTGTGTTCCCGTGAAGACACTTCGGTATGAAAGGACGCTTGCCCGGAGTCCATCACCTGCTCATCGATGATGCGCAAGTAATCGGCCTCTTTCCGATCGGGATAAAAGTCATAATCGGTCTTGCCGACAATTGCGCTGGTGCTGGAAAGATTTAGCGCTCGGGCACCGCTCAGATTGCAACCGTGAAACACGGAGTTGCGATCCTTCCAAAACAGCCGCTGCGGCAGGCTATCCAGCACGGAACGGTAAAAATGTTCCCGTGCGCTTTGTTCTTGCAGGCTATGGGCAAATTTGGCGGCGCAATCCTTTGCCGCACTGATGTCGCGCAGGCACCCCGCCAGATAAGCCGTTGCTCCGTTCGCATCGCGCTTGAACGACACTTCATTGCTGACCCAGCGATAATTGTTCAGGCCATCGCGAAAACGGAATTCCTGGGTGGCGCAGCCGGTCGCCGCAAGTCCGGCAAACTCCAAAAACACGCGATCGGCATCATCGGCGTGAATCCGCTCACGCCAAAAAACAGCAGATTCCACACAGAATTCTGGCGACACACCCAGCACCCGCCCGATGTTGTGGCTCACATAACGCAAAGCAAAATCACCCTCACCCGCAGCGGTATAAAACACCACCGAGGCCTCGCCGAATACCTCATCCAAAACATCCAGCGAGGTAGCGCCTGCATCATTTATCGCACAACTATCCATGTTGCCTGCCCGGTAAAGATAAACTCCTCAGCCTGACAACCGATGCTCCTGAAAACCTTGTTTGATCGACGAAAATCGCAACTACCACTCAGGTCAAAGTAGTATGCTCGAAAACAATCACAACGCCAGTCCCTTCACCCTGGAAGGGGGAAGGTTAGGATTAACCAGCGACTTGGCTGCGGTCTTTTGCAGCCTAGTCGAATGGCTAGTTGTTTCATCGAGGGGGTGGAAGGGTGGAATCATCTCAAAGGGTCTTTGTACCCCACCTTTCTACCCCCATCTGCAAGGGGGAAGGAGGGAAACGGCAGCATCTGAGCAGCTGCGCACATTGCTTCTAACCAAGTCATTACAAATTCCAACTCACTAACTTTTTTGACAGGACGGTTCTAGCGGACATGTTGACGGTCACATGTTTGCGGCCGCGCGCAAACCTATCATATTGCGTGCCCAACCGCTGATGCCATCCAGCTGCTCATCGCAAATATTTGCCTGTTCGGCTGAAGTCGTTGGCGGCTGTTTCAGCATAGCAAGCTCCCTCTGTGCCAGCGTCAGCTTGCCGCTCAAGGTTGCGTTGCAGGATTCCAGCAATTCCATGCGCTTCATCATTTGACTGGTCCTCATCTCGACGTGCCGTTCGAGCGAGTGGCGATGCTCATTCAATTCGGCTTCCATATCCTTTTTATCGGTAATTTCCAGCATGACCCCGCTGGCAAACATTGGCACTCCCGATTCATCGCAAGTCATGCGAGCCTCATCGTGAAACCAATGAATTTTTCGGTTGCTATCGTAAAGTCGGTAATAGCAATTGAATTTCTCGCCGGTGCTGCAACTATGCTGTATAGCCTGAACAAGCCGCTCAAAGTCATCCTCGTGAACCTGCTGCAAGCGCAAATCCGTTTTGCCCAGCCATCCCTCCATGGCGAACCCAAGATGGGCTATTTGCGGGCTCACATAAATCATGCGGCCGCCTTGTCGGCATGAAGAGATATAGGCCATTGCCGAGGAATGTTCGAGCGGCAGGATGCGGGTATAACCACCTTGATCCAACAAAATTTTCTCCTTGCGCACGCTTTCCTCGAAGGCATCAAAATCATCCTGCTGTACCGGCAATATCGCGCCGACTCCGGCCAGCGATTTTTGTATCTGCTCAATTGCCGCCCCATTGGCGCTTTCCATTTCGCATTCCTCGATCGCGCTGGAATGCCCGGAATAAATTGTTTGTTTCGCCTGCAACGGCGAGCCTCCGGCAAATTCAAAATCGCTGCCACGCTCTCCATTATTAACCGGTGAGCTTTTTCCACGCCTTGTTTTGAGCGCATGGCACAAGGGGGGAGCAACGAAATGATTACCCGATGAATTGTGTCCTTGCCTGCCGATCGCTTTCATAATCCTTCCCCCTATAATTGAGCCGCTTGGCTATAAACTGTCGAATGAACAGTGCTGCATTACCTTAAGGAAACGCAGATTAATTCATTATCCCCGAGAAGGTGGGGATCCAGATGCTTGATTTGACTGGATTCCCGCCTACGCGGGAACGACAAAACCGAATAAATCCGCGTTTCCTTAAAGCGAATTCTGCCAAACCCGAGCCTGTTGCAATATCGGGCGTTGATTATTTTGCTGTCATATTTCGGGAAAGTAGAGCTGTGTATCCGACTATGCCCTGGTAGGGAAAGGACGATAGACTTAAAGGGTTGGTTCACGTCACAGTGTTTATCACACTAATTCAGTGGCATTTTTTTAAACTTCTAAATCTCAGTTAAAGCGCAGGGGCGCAGAGTGTCGTGCGAGAACACAATGGAGTATATGCAGCCGCACGACTTCACCTGTTTTGCAAGACATTTCATCAGGGGTGGCTACTGCCATGCCCGTTAACGTGAAACTCGCGATTCGTTCGCCTGGCTACGCCCCCCTCGCTTCGCTCTCCCCGCTTGCGGGAGAGGATTGAGGTGAGGGAGAGCGTAGCGAGGGTTCCGGGCATGGCAAGTTTCATAATCAGGGGTGGCGCACTTGCCATACCCGTTAGAATAAATACCCGTCGGCCAAATAGGAGAGACAATTGACCGGCAGGCGAGGTGGCTCAATTTCTCAAAACTCTGCCCATTCGCCATCTTCGCCTTGTATTTGCGGCTTGGACGGCGTGGCAACCTCATGGCTCCCCCCTCCCTTGGCCTTGATGGCCGCAGGATGAGCGGGCTTGCCCGTGCTCGGGTGACCGGCATTGGGCCGACGCGTAGTGGACGCATGGCCTGCCGGAATTGCACGGGCAACAGCGGTCAGTTCGCGGCGCGCGACGGCGGTGCCGGAGCCGCTGTCCATCTTGAAGGTGCCCACCGATACCGACAGGTTCTGCGCCTGCTCTTCCAGCGATTCGGCGGCGGCGGCGGCTTCTTCGACCAGTGCTGCGTTCTGCTGGGTGACTTCGTCCATCTGGGTGATGGCGGTGTTGACCTGCTCGATGCCCTGGCTCTGCTCCTGGGACGCGGCGGTGATCTCGGACATGATGTCGGTCACGCGCTTGATCGCGGTGACGATTTCTTCCATGGTCTGCCCGGCCTGGGCGACGAGCTTGCTGCCGCCTTCGACCTTTTCCACCGAGTCGCCGATCAGGGTTTTGATTTCCTTGGCTGCCGCCGCGGAGCGCTGCGCGAGGTTGCGCACTTCTCCGGCGACCACGGCGAAGCCGCGCCCCTGCTCACCGGCTCTGGCGGCTTCCACCGCCGCGTTGAGCGCGAGGATGTTGGTCTGGAAGGCGATGCCGTCGATGACGCTGATGATGTCGACGATTTTGCGCGAGGATTCGTTGATGGAGTCCATGGTGGTGACGACCTGGCCGACCACGGCACCCCCTTTGCCCGCCACGTCGGACGCGCCGATGGCGAGCTGGTTGGCTTGTTTGGCGTTCTCGGCGTTCTGCTTCACGGTGGAGGTGAGTTCTTCCATGCTGGAGGCGGTTTCTTCCAGACTGGAGGCCTGTTCTTCGGTGCGCTGCGACAGGTCGCTGTTGCCCGAGGCGATTTCTTTGGAGGCGGTGTTGATGGTGTCGGTGGCGTCTTTGATCTGGCCGACCAGTTCCTTGAGGTTGTTGACGGTGCCGTTGACGCCGGCCTTCATGTCGTTGAAGGAGCCGGCGTATTCCTTGCTGATGGTCTGGGTCAGGTCGCCCTGTGCCAGCGCGTTGGCGACGCGCACCACGTCGGCGATGCCGGTCTCGGTGACGTTGGAGAGCTGGTTGAGCAGCTCGGACAGCTCCTTGACGTAGCCTTGTTTGCCGGCCATATCCATCTTGGTGCTGAAGCTGCCGCGCACCGCCGCGTCTTCGACGATGTTTTTGATTTCGCCGACGATCTTGGTCAGGGAATCGACGGTGCCGTTGACGCCGTTCTTGGTCTGGCCGAACATGCCGGGGTACTCTTTGGTGATCTTTTGCGACAGGTCGCCGTTGGCCAGAGCCGTGGCAACCCGGACGGTGTCTTTCAACGCGTCGTCGATGACGTTGCTCAACTGGTTCAACAGCTCGGACAGCTCCTTGGTGTAGCCCGCCTTGCCACTCATGTTCATCTTGGTGCTGAAACTGCCGCGTATCGCCGCAGCTTCCACGATGTTCTTGATCTCGGCCACGATCGAGCGCAGGCTGTCCTGCATGGTCTTCAGCGAATACAGCAGGCTGCTGTTATCGCCCGGCTTGAGCGCCAACTCAGCAGACAGGTCACCGCCCGCGATCTTGCCGACCGCATCCGCCGCGTAGTCCGGCTCGCCGCCCAGCTGTTTCATCAGGCTGCGCACGATCATGACGGCAACGATCACGCCGACCAGAACCGCGATCAGCGAGATAATGATGATGACGATCAGGGCAGTTTGCACCGACTTGTTCGCTTCGCCGCCAATTTCGATCATGCGTTCGCTTTCCAGCGTGATTAACTCGTTCACGGCTTGAATATAGCTGTCCTGAAGCTCCATCGTCTCCGCCATAAACAAGACCTTTGCTTCCGCCTGCTTGCCTTCCTTCTGCAATTTGATGAAGGCATCCTGTGAGCCCACATATTTGTTGCGCATGTCTGTCACCTTGCCCAGCATCGCCTTGCCCTTCTCGGAAGTGATCGATTTCTCGAGTTTCTCCAAGTTTTCTCTGATAAATTGGCGCCTTTCGTCGATGCCAGCCAGCTCCTTCTGGACGTTATCCTGGCCTGTCACCAGCAGCGAGTCGCGCATGAACATGCCGATTTTGTTGATGCCGTCGATCATGTTGTTCGCCTGCACCGTCTTGGGGAATTCGTCGTTGATGATGTCATCGAGTTGCCCCTGGACACTGCGCATATTGGTGATGCCGAGCAGCGCGACGATGATCAACAGCACGATCACCGCGCCGAATCCCAGCCCCAAACGGGTTCCTACTTTCATGCTAGCCATGATATTTCTCCTTGAATTATCGTTTCGTATTTTAAGCCGCAGCCATTTCGACCAGATCCATGTCGCGGCTGGTCATCAGTCTTTCGATGTCGATCACGATGATCATGCGATCGTCCACGGTACCGAGGCCGGTGATGTACTGGGTGTCCAGCGACGAGCTGAATTCTGGCGAGGGTTTCAGTTGGTCCGCAGTCAACGTGATCACGTCCGACACGCCGTCCACCACGATCCCCACCACGCGGTTGGCCACGTTGAGGATGATGACCACGGTGAGCTCGTTATAGGTCACGTTGCCGAGGTTGAACTTGATGCGCATGTCGATGATCGGCACGATGATGCCGCGCAGGTTGATCACGCCCTTGATGAACTCCGGGGAGTTGGCGATGGTGGTGACCGCATCGTAGCCGCGGATTTCCTGGACCTTGAGGATGTCGATGCCGTATTCCTCTTTGCCCAGCGTGAAAGTTAACAGCTCGCGGCTATTGCCACCTGCCGCCTGCGCTTCGTTTGCTTGCATGGTGCCCTCCCTTTGGATATTGAATGGCCAGGATTTAACGGTGTTGCCTGGGCTTGTTACACTTCACGCCTAATGCTTTTCCGAATGCCCGGTGCGCGCCAGAACTGTGTTAAACAACAACCGCTGCATTTCATGCGATGAAATGTTCCACAGGTCGCGTGCGCAATCGATCAGATGCCGGTCAACGCTCCAACTGTGCGGCACGGTCATGAACGGATTAAAACTTTTCGGATTAAAATTTTTAGTCAATCCATTCATCACGGCTAGCCCGGCAACCTGTATCGCACCTTGATCCGACTGCATTGCCGGCAACCAGCGAACCGAAACAAACTCCCCGTTCTTGAGATTGGGGTCGCGTTCGGCGCAGTTAAACGACACCGTAATGCAGGCCTGATCGTGGTAGAGAGTAGCTCGGTAATTAAAGCCTCCCGTATCGACGGGCGAGCACTGAATATCTTCAAGACAGAATATTCGTGGAAATACATTCTTGATATTTTTTGTCTTGCGCATGGCTTGCCTCTACTGCGCATGGCTTGCCTCTACATGGATGAGCGCTCTTGCAGTGTCATGTTCACAATGAATCACATATGCCAATAGCTTGGCGCAGAATCCGGCAGCACCCCGGCATATCTGCCATTTGTGGCGACATGCGGAACTTGCTTCAATGCATTGAGATAATCCGGATCGACCAGTTGCATAGCCGACCTTAAAGGTTCTACAGGTGATTTTGTCTCATTCAGGACAGCCAATATTTCACCTATACACAGCAACATATCTTTGCCGGCAAGGTGCATGTCTGTCATACGCTCCGCGATGTATTGGGTTTCACTGGTACAAATCGGTTTTTTATTCACTTCCTGCAAATAGCTATTCAGTGCCGCGCTTACCGCGCCCATCACCTTTTTTAGATCATTGCCCGCCATGGTCATCAATATCTGGTCGAGTTCTTCCGGTTGGGTAAGATTCTGTTTCATGGCATTTCCTCTTTAAGAAAAATTCAAGCCGGGCAAGACGTAAAAAATATGAAGCCGGGCCGCTGCGGGATGAGCAAGTTATGCTTTATCCAATTCACCCACTGTACGTTACCGAACTTATGCCTCTTTGAAATTCAAAAAGCCTAAGCAATCGTCCCGGCTGCGGCCACGCACCACTCAATCATATCGCGCGCCCAGTCGCTAATGCCATCCAACAGTTCAGTGCAATCGTTGGTTTGTGTATCCAGCTTTGATTGTGTGGTTGGCGATGATTGTGCAACCGGGTCGGGTTGTATGATTGACAGCACCAACTGTTGTTTTAGCGCGATGAACTCCCTCTGAGCCGACTCAAGTTTGCCAAACCCAAGCCTGCGGCGATATCGGGCATTGATTATTTTGTTGTAGTATTTTGTGAACGTAAAACCGCATATTCGACTATGCCCTGGTCGGAAAAAGATGACCCACTTAAAGAACTAGCTCACGCTGCAACGCATATCGCACTAATTCCGCAACGTTTCTTAAACCCAGCTTTCTGAGCAGATGGCTTTTGTGTGTGCTGACCGTTTTGTCGCTGATAAAAAGCTGCTCGGCGATTTCGCTTATCCTTTTTCCTTCCACGATCAGGCGCAGAATCTCCCGCTCCCGCTCCGACAGGATAAGCTCGATATCGTCCTGGTCTTGCACCGCAGAGGCATACGCCAGTTGCTCGGCCATCTGCGGGTTGAGATATTTACCCGTTGCAACAACTTTCCGGATCGCATCGAGCAGATCTTGCGGTGAGCAGTTTTTCGAAATATAACCCGATGCGCCCGCCTTCATGGCGCGCAATACGATGCTCGCATCATCGTGCATACTGAGCACCAGCATCTTTAAATCGGGATAGCGGCTCTTGATGTGGCTGACCATTTCAATGCCGCATTTACCGGGCATGGCCATGTCGAGCAACAACAGGTCAGGAGCAGCAGCAGGCAATTTCTCCAGCAGTTCATCGCAGTTACTTGCCTCGGCGACTACCTGAATATCCGGCGACATGCTCAGGAATTGAACCAACCCCTCACGAACCAGCGCGTAGTCATCTGTGATCAATAAACGGATTGCCATGACCGACTCCACCTTGTTGAATTTTTAACGCATTATTATTAAAAAACAAAGTTCGATTTAGATTTACTCCAAACTTGGCGCAAATTCAATAGACCAAATTATCTATATATTTCGGCCTATTTCTCTCGTTGCATGGTTTTTTTGGTTTATATTTTCGAAATCGATACCCCAGAATTTTGCTGGCGTCGTGATGGTTCCGTGCTATCGAACTCTGCCAGAATAATATTGGATGGGATATAGGGAAATCCCTATTCTGCTGTCAGAATTAGCGAAGCAGGCAGGCGAATGACTAACAATCCACGGCGGTGTGAAGCAACCTGAAAGTGCTTGTCACCATACTCTCGGTGACACGCGTTGAAATGGGTGCGATCAAAAGTGTTGGTACATCTTACGTAGGGCGGATGAGCCGAAGGCGTTATCCGCCGAATGAAAGTTACGCGAGAGGCCAGCATACGGCGGATAACGCTGCGCTCATCCGCCCTACTTCTTTGACCAACACTTTTGATCGCACCACGTTGAAAGGATACGTTTTACATCCTTCCAGACTACGCTGCATAATGCGGCGCATACCGTTGCAAAAAATATAACCCTATTCAGTCGCAATGATCGTGCAACCCGGATTGTTCATTTGTGTTCAATAAGGACGGTTTCATGATAAAGAAAATCGGCATCAAGGAATTGCGCCCGGGCATGTTCGTCCATGACCTCAATTGCGGCCATATATCCCATCCGCTTCTACACACGCACTTCAAGCTCAACAGCGATCAGGAAGTTGAAAACCTGATCAAGCGCGGCGTATCTTCCCTATATATCGACACCCAATTAGGCGACGACGCGGATGACGCCCCGACCGCCGATGAAGTGCGCCACGGCATAGATCATGCTCTGCTGAAATTAGCGGAATCAAATGTTGACCAAGGGAAGGCGCAAGCGCATACAGGCAGTGATGACATGCGGTTTGCCCTGCAGGTGCATGACGAGGCCGGTCAAACCGTGCGCGACATAATGGCTACGGCACGCTTGGGCAAGAATGCCAAACTGGAACAAATATGCCCTGTTGTCCAGCATATCGTCGAGTCCATTTTCAGAAATTCCGCGCCGCTGTTGCAGCTTGGCACCATCCGCACCGCAAACCAGTATTTATTTTTCCATTCGGTCGCAACCTGCTCGCTGATCAGCGCGTTCGCGCGCCGGCTTAATATCGGCATGGACATCACCCGGCAAATCGCCCTTGGAGCCATGCTGCATGACATCGGCAAGACGCGCGTACCGGAAAGCATTCTCAATAAACCCGGCCGTTTGACCGAGAGCGAATTTGACGAAATAAGGCTGCATGTAGATTACGGCATGGAAATACTGTCCAGCGGAGCGGGGCTGACTGATATTTCACTCCAGGTCGTCGCCCAGCACCACGAGCGGTACGATGGCACCGGTTATCCGGCCCGACTGAAAGGCAATCATATTTCCCACTACGGGCAGATGGCGGCCATCGTCGATGTCTATGACGCCATCACCAGCGACCGCAGCTATCATGCGGCCATGGAGCCGGTCGAGGCAATACGCAAGCTTCGCGAATGGAGCGAGCAGCATTTCAACGTTGACCTGGTCGAACATTTCATTTGCTGCGTCGGCATCTATCCGATCAGCACGCTGATCATTCTGGAAAGCGGCCTGTTGGGTTTGGTGTCCAGGCACAACCCGGCGGACTTGACCAAACCGGTCGTGCTGGTTATTTACGACTCGATCAAGCAGTGCCAAGTTGCACCCTATGCGATCGATTTGGCGGAACAGTCAGCCGATCGTATAACCGGTTACGAATCGGCAAAAAAATGGGGCATCGATCGGGCTGAAATTTCCGCCCTGATGGCTGCGGAAAAAGAAAGCTGAGCGTTTTTTACCGGCTGCCTCTTGTGTGGATTGATGAGATGCCTTGCGGCCAACACCTGCGGATAATTTGTAGTCGAAACCCGCGCCGGTGTTGGAGCAACTCATGCATAATTTCACAGCGGCGTGTTGGATTCCCAGTTTTTAAACAGGCGTTGCGGCCGGAGCGGTTCCTCCGAATGTTTCTCGCACCCTTCGAGGTGCAGGTCCGTCACGCGAAATTCCCCGGCATCGCTGTCATATTGCATCAGCGCGCCATTTTCCATGTCGAAATACCAGCCATGCAGCGCCAGCGCACCCTCATTGACGCGCCTGCTGATCCAGGGGTAAGACATCAGATTTTCCAGGGATTCGAGGATAGAGGCTTGCTCGCAGGCACGCGCCTGGGTTGCATGAGGTTTGCCCGGAAGTTCCTTCAACACCCGTTGCCGTGCATCCTCGGCGATTCCCAGCCATTTCGCAATGAGTCGCTCCTCGTCACATTCTGGCTGCCTGTTTTCCAACAACGCGCGGATGCCTCCGCATCGTGAATGCCCCATGACAATGACATGCTCCACGCCCAGATTGCATATCGCAAACGCGATGGCGGAAGTGGTGCCGGCGTAATCGGTCGCCTGAATATAGGGGGGAACAAGATTGGCGACATTGCGCACCACGAACAGATCGCCGGGTTCGCTGTCGGTCAGCACCCCCGGGTCGCAGCGCGAATCGCAACAGGCTACCATCAGCGCACGCGGGCGCTGCCCTTCCGTAAACAAGCGGTCGAACAGTTCAGGATTCCGGTCAAAATAATGATGCTGGAAACGCCTGAAGCCCTTCAAAAATATATTAACGTCGCTCATGTTCAAGTTGTTGCCTGAAGACACATACAAGCCGGCGATAGGCGCTCCATGACCTCACTGCGGGATACGCGGTGAGGTTGGACGACGCTCATCAATCAGATTGTGGGGGGGCGCCACCCTTCCGTATAAAACGGTCGGGCAGCGCAAAGGCTAACTGGCAATAACGGAACTACCGTGCACCGCTTACAACTCCGGCGTTTTACCCAGGTCGTACCGGTTGATTTCCTGATATTTCAGGCGTTTGGTGCGCACGATCTGGTAGGCGCGCGCCAGGTAGCCGAATGGCATGCTCCAGATATGCACCAGACGGGTGAACGGGAATATCAGGAACACCGTCATGCCTGCGAGCAGGTGCAGCTTGAAGATCAGGTCGATGCCCTCGATGAACTGCGGGCTGGGGTACAGGTAAACGATACTTTGCACCCACCACACCAGGGAAGTCACCGCTTTCGCATCTTGCATGGTGGCATGGTGCAGGGAGGTCGGGATAGTCAACAGGCCCAGGATCAGCGTCAGCATTACCCAAAAGATTGTAAACTTGTCAGCAAAGCGGCTAGTCAGGGAAATGCGCGGATTGCCGAAACGACGGAACAGCAGGATAGTGCCGCCAAACAGTGCACACAGGCCGAATATGGAGCCACCCACGATAGCTAACCATTGATGCGCGATATCCCCCATGATTGCTGAGAACACGCTATGCGGTGTCAACAAACCTACGAAGTGGCCTCCGAAGATTCCGATCACGCCGTAATGGAAGAAGTTGCTGGCGATGCGCATCCACGGCTTGGAAAGCAACTGGGTTGAATCTGCCTTCCAGCCATATTGCTCGCGGTCGAAACGTAACCAACTGCCAATAAAGAAAACTGACAGGCAGATGTACGGATAAATACCGAACAGCAGGTTATGTAGTGTAAATACTGAATCTTGCATTTCATTCTCCTTAAGTTAAAGCGGCCAAGCGGGTCAGCGTGGCTCGGCTCGCAATGATGGAAAGCAGCGCTGCGTAAGGACTGTTTGCCTTGCTCAGGTTCTCGACCAGAATGGCAAGCACCTTGTTGACATCGGACAAGAATACCGTCGCCTCGTCGCCGTCCAGAGAGGAGGCAAACTCCAGAAGCAGCGGCAGATAATCCGGCAGTTCGTTAGTCACTATTTTTACGCCGTATTCCTTGAACATTTCGCTCAGATCGATCAGCGCGGGGCCGCGATTTCTGTCGGTTTCCTCGCCAAACAAATGATGCGTCAGGTGCAGGCTGTGTTCCGGTGTCCGGTCGAAAGTATTCACGTAGTCCGCCTGTATTTCAGTCAGCGATTCGCTGACCAGGTGGTCGAGAAACTTCCGCAAGGCCGCCCTTTCCTCCGCGTCTATTTCTGTGCTTTCACCAACAATTGCACGGATTTCCGGCAAGTTGTCGATCAACTCCTGCTCCGGATATTCCAGCAGCACCGATAGGATTTTATAGATTCGCATGGCTTCCCCTTAACGGTCGCCCGCAAGCGGGGCCTTTTCTCTGGGTTCCATGGATTCAATGCGACGCCGAGGGTACAGCGTGACCTTGCTGACACCGGTCGACGAAGTGTTGCCGAAGCTGAACCCGTTCTGACCCTGGAAGCCGTGCGCATCGTCCAGGCGCTCTTCTTCGTGGCTGGTCGGGATGACGAAGCGGTCTTCGTAATTGGCAATCGCCAGGTAGCGGTACATGTCCTGCGCCTGCTCCTCGGTGATGCCCGCAGCATCGATAGCCGCAGTATTGACCACGCCGTCAACCCGCTTCATGCGCTGATAGCTACGCATGGCAATCATGCGGTTCAATGCGTTCACGATCGGCGCTTCCTTGCCCGCAGTCATCAGGTTGGCAAGATATTTCACCGGCACACGCATCTCGCTGGCCAGCGGAATCACGCCATCCGGGCCAGTTTTCAGCTTGCCCTGGTCGATCGCGGTTTGTACCGGCGACAGCGGCGGCACATACCATACCATCGGCAGCGTGCGGTATTCCGGATGCAGCGGGAAGGCGATCTTCCAGTCGATGGCCATTTTGTAGATGGGCGAGTTTTGCGCCGCAATGATCCAATCCTCATTGATGCCTTCGGCGCGCGCGGCGGCGATTACCGCAGGGTCGTTCGGATTAAGGAAAATCTTGCACTGCGCTTCATACAGATCCTGCTCGTTCGCCGTGCTGGCCAGCTCCTCAATGCGGTCTGCATCGTAAAGCATGACGCCGTTGTAACGGATGCGACCAACGCAAGATTCGGAGCATATGGTCGGCATGCCGGATTCGACGCGCGGGTAGCAAGCAATGCATTTTTCAGCCTTGCCGGATTCCCAGTTGTAATACACCTTCTTGTATGGGCACGAACTCATGCAGAAACGCCAGCCACGGCACTTGTCCTGATCGACCAATACGATGCCATCCTCTTCGCGCTTATACAGCGAACCGGACGGGCAGGAAGCCACGCAGGCCGGGTTTAGGCAGTGGTTGCAGATGCGCGGCAAATAGACATGGAAGGCGGTCTCGAACTTGCCATAAATCTCCCGTCCGACGTTGTCCATGTTCTTGTCCACACTGCGGTCTTCCCACGGGCCCGCCATAATGTCTTCCCAGTTCGGCCCCCATTGGATTTTCTCGATGGGTTCACCGGTAATCTGCGAAAGAGGGCGTGCCGTCGGCGTAGCTTCCGACAACGGCGCATTTTGCAGGCGCGCGTAGTTGTAGGTAAATGGCTCGTAATAATCGTCGATCTGCGGCAAATCCGGGTTGGAGAAAATGTTCAACAACTTCGATGCGCGCCCGCCGGATCTCAGCTCCAGCTTGCCGCCTTCCAGCGTCCAGCCGCCCCGCCACTTTTCCTGATTTTCCCATTGCTTGGGGTAACCGATGCCGGGCTTGGATTCGACGTTATTGAACCAGACGTATTCCACGCCCTTGCGGTTGGTCCAGGTGTTTTTGCACGTTACCGAACAAGTGTGACAGCCGATACACTTGTCCAGGCTAAAAATCAATGCGAATTGTGCACGTACTTTCATAAGTTTCTCCTATTTATCCTAATTCACGTGACGATCAGCGCGGGCCGATTCCGACCGGGTTGCGTTGCGCTTCCCGTTCCGGGGTAAGCGGCGCCTCCAGCCATTTGATATCCTGATCCTCCACCTTGTGCACGATGATCTCGGTATCGCGGTTGCACCCCACCGTGCCGTAGTAATTGAAGCTGTAGGCCAGTTGCACATAGCCGCCGACCATGTTGGTCGGCTTGATGATGACGCGCGTCAGCGCATTGTGGGTGCCGCCCCGCTTGTAGGTGGTGACCGATCCCGGCACGTTAATGTTTTTCTCCTGGGAGTGATGCATCACCGACACACCGCGCGAAATGCGCTGCGAGATCACCGCCCGGCACATGCTGGTGCCGTTGCTGTTGATCAGCTCCACCCAATCGTTGTCCTTGATCCCGGCCTGCTTGGCATCAATTTCCGATAGCCAGATATGCGGCCCGCCGCGGAACAGCGTCAACATGCGCAGCGTATCCTGATAGCTCGAATGGATACCCCACTTGCCATGCGGCGTGAGGAACCTGAGCTTGAGGTGCGGCTTCTTCAGGATATGCGCCGGAACATTGCCGAACGACTTCATGTCTTGCGGCGGACGGAAGACGCAGAAAGTTTCGCCGAAGTCCTGGAACCATTCATGATCCTGGTAGAAGTGGGCGCGACCGGTCAGGGTGCGGAACGGGATGTGCTCGTGAATGTTGGTGTAGCACGAGGTATACGAGACATGCTCGGACTCGATGCCAGACCAGGTCGGCGCGGTAATAATCTTGCGCGGCTGCACCTGAATGTCGCGGAAGGTAATCTTGTCCTCCTCGCGCGCGGCGTACAGGTGATGGTGGTCGATGCCGGTTTTCTTGGATAGAGCCGACCATGACTTGTGCGCGACCGGGCCGCAGGTTTCAGGCGCCATACGCATGATCGAATCGCACACATAGATATCTTCCTCGAGGGACGGCATACCGAAGGAGACACCTGGAACTTTCACCGTGTAGTTGAGCTTCTTGAGCTCTTCGTACTCCGCTTCGGTGTTCCAGTCTAGCCCCTTGACGTTGTTGCCAAGTTTGACCATCAACGGGCCAATTGCGATGTACTTGTTGTAAATGCTGCCATAGTCGCGCTCCACCAGCTTGAGCAACGACATGGTCTTGCCGGGGATCGGTTCGACACCGTCCTTGTGCCAGTCGGTGACCTGGCCGAACGGTTGCGCCAACTCGAACGGCGAATCGTGCTGCATCGGGAAGGCGACGATGTCCTTGCGCGTGCCGAGATGCTTCGCGGCAATCCCCGAGAATACCCTGGCCAGTTCCTTGAAAATCTGCCAGTCGGACTTGGATTCCCAACCCGGCGAAACGGCTTCCGACAGCGGGTGAATAAAGGGGTGCATGTCGGTGGTGTTCAGGTCGTTCTTCTCGTACCAGGTCGCGGTCGGCAGTACGATGTCCGAGTAAGCGCCGGTAGAGTTGAGGCGGAAGTTGATGTCCACAAACAGGTCCAGCTTGCCTGCGGGGCCCTCGTCACGCCACTTGATCAACTGGTTGTTGTTGCCGTCCCCGCCCTCCTGCAACACGTTGTTTTGCGCGCCCAGCAGATGCTTGAGGAAGTACTGCTGGCCCTTGCCCGAGGTGCCGATCAGGTTGCCGCGCCAGACAAAGATATTGCGCGGCCAGTTGCCCTCGGCATCCGGGTCGGCAAACGAAATGTCCAGCTCTCCAGACTTGAGTTTTCCCGTGACATGCTTGGCGATGCTGGCCTCGTCGGTGGCACCGGCCTTGATGGCCTCGTCCGCCAAATCGAGCGGGTTGGCATTCCATTGCGGGAAACCCGGCAACCAGCCCATACGAACTGCCGCGACGTTGTAGTCGGCCAACGAGTAGCCCTTATTTTTGCACTTACCGGCAGGCGATGTGATGTCGTCGCCCTTGACGGTCTCATAGCGCCATTGATCGGTATGGAAATACCAGTAGGAAGTGGAATTCATCTGGCGTGGCGGACGCTGCCAGTCGAGCGCGAAGGCGATCGGCGCCCAGCCCGCTTGCGGGCGCAGTTTTTCCTGGCCCACATAGTGTGCCCAGCCGCCGCCGGACTGCCCGACGCAGCCGCAAATATGCAGCAGGTTCATCACGCCACGGTACGTCATGTCGTTGTGATACCAGTGATTGATCGCCGCGCCCATGATGACCATGGATTTACCATGCGTCTTGGATGCGTTGTCGGCAAACTCGCGCCCGGTGCGCTCGATGTCCATCGCCTTGATGCCGGTAACCTTGGATGCCCATGCGGGCGTATAGGCCACGCTGTCATCGTTATAGTCCTTGGCGACATTGGCGCCGCCCAAACCACGGTCGATGCCGTATTGCGCAACTTGCATATCGAACACGGAAGCAACCAAGGCTTCTTCGCCGTTGGCGAGCTTCAGCTTGCGCACCGGCACGTTGCGGAACAATAGATCATCTTCGCCTGGCGTGAAGTGCGGGAAGCCGACCGAGACCACCGCATCCTTGCTGTTGATGCAGGTCAGTTCGGCGAGAATTTCCTGCTGGTTGGCGGCATTCTTCGGCAACAGGTTCCACTTGCCATCCTGCCCTCCCTTGACCACATCCCAACGGAAACCGATGGAACCGTTCGGCGCAACAAACGCCTTGGTTTTTTCGTCATAAACGATGGTCTTCCATTCCGGATTGACGGACTCACCCAAGTTGTCGGCAAAGTCGGAAGCACGCAGGCAACGGTCAGACACATAGGCGTCGCCTTGCTTGCGCAACATCACCTGGATCGGCAGGTCGGTATATTTGCGGGCATATTCCTGGAAATACGGGTCCTGTTTGTCGATGTAAAACTCTTTCAGCGCGACATGACCAAACGCCAGGAAGGCGGCAGAGTCGGTGCCCGGGCTAACCGGCATCCACAGGTCGGAAAGCTTGACGTGTTCGCCATAGTCGGGGCTCATCGCAATAATTTTGGTGCCGTTGTAGCGCGCTTCCACAGCAAAGTGGCAATCCGGTGTGCGCGTGGTCGGCAGGCTGGAGCCGGTGACGATGATGTAGGTGGAGTTGTACCAATCGGCCGATTCCGGCACGTCGGTCTGCTCGCCCCAGGTTTGCGGGGAGGCCGCCGGCAAGTCGCAGTACCAATCGTAGAAGGAACCGCAGGCTGCACCGATCAAGGACAGGTAACGCGCACCGGATGCATAGGAAATTTGCGACATGGCCGGGATCGGCGAGAAGCCGAAAATGCGATCCGGGCCCCATTTTTTGATGGTGTAAACGTTGGCGGCGGCAATGATCTCGTTGACCTCATCCCATTTGGCGCGCACAAAACCGCCAAGCCCCCGCACATGCACGTATTGCTTGCGCTTGTTCGGGTCGGCCTGGATGGCACCCCAGGCTTCCACCGGGTCTTTGCCGCTCTTGCGCTCGGCGCGATACAGGTCGAGCAGGCGACCGCGAACCAGCGGATGCTTGATCCGGTGCGGGCTGTACAGATACCAGGAGAACGAAGCGCCACGCTGGCAACCGCGCGGTTCATGGTTGGGCAAATCCTCGCGGGTGCGCGGGTAGTCGGTTTGCTGCATTTCGAAAGCCACCAGACCGTTCTTGACAAAAATTTTCCAAGAACAGCCGCCGGTACAATTCACACCGTGCGTGGAGCGCACGATTTTGTCGTGCTGCCAGCGGGTGCGGTAGGCTTGCTCCCACTGGCGATCTTCGTTGGTAACGATGCCATGGCCGTTGGAGAAAGTTTCCTTGTCCTTCATACCTACAAAATACGTCAATCGATCGAGAAAGTGACTCATGCTTTTTCTGCTCCTGTGTAAAATTTTGTTCAAACTTCCCGGTCAGGTTATTCCCCAAACCCGTAACCAGACATCATCGTCCGGGTCGCGCCATAAATGCGGCCAACCCGCCCTACCCTACAAAAGCCCTTGATGAATTCCCGACTTCAGAATCGCCTGCAAATAGAATTACCAGATCAAGCCAGGCAAAAAAACGTAACCAACCGCAACTCCGTGACACTGCATTTTCCTGTTCCGGCGGCTTGCGCCAACCGCGAACCTGCATTTTTATTTATGCCGCCCACTTCAATGAAAAGGCCGGGCAGCTATGTTGCAGAGGATAGGCTTGCCGGAGTGCCATGCCAATTCTTCCGAAGTACAAAACCCATGAGGAAAAAGAACTAGTTCTTTTGGGTAGGTGTGCGTTTTTTCGCCGATTGCGCCCAATGGGCATGGCCGCCACTGACAACCCCAAACCGGTCGATCTGGAGCCAAATGGTCGGGCTATGCCCGACTAATGGAACCGACACTGCGCGCTAGGTGTTTCCTGCTTAAAACCCTTTACGGGCTCTTGATTTCGGAGCCGCTGCGCAAGTAAAACCACCAATTTAAAACGAGGCATGCCGCGTAAAAAATCGCGAAGCCGTACATAGCGTTTTCCGGTGTGCCAGACTTGATCTGCCCGCCGATCACCACCGGGGCGATGAACGCGCCATATGCGGCCACGGCGGAAGTCCAGCCGAGTACCGGTCCGGCTTGTTGCCGGTCAAAAATCACACCCACGGTGCGAAAGGTGGAGCCGTTGCCCAATCCGGTGGCGGCAAACAGGATTACAAACAGCGCCATAAAAACCATAAAATAATCTTCCGGTGTCGCCGACTTGTAGGCCAGCAACATCACGTAGCCCACTGTTGCGGAGGACACCACCATCACTGCCGAGATGATCTGGGTGACGATGGAACCGCCGACCTTGTCGGCAATCCAGCCGCCCACCGGACGGATCAGCGCACCGACGAACGGGCCGATCCAGGCGTAAACCATGGCGGAGGGCGCATTGGGATTCTTCAGGGTATGCGCCATCAAACCGGTTACCGGATCAGAAATATGCTGTACGCCGAAAATCACCGTGATGGACAACGGCAAAGCCATCGAGAAGCCGATGAACGAACCAAAGGTGACGAGGTAAAGCGCGGACATCGACCAGGTGTGCTTGTTGCCGAAAATGGCGAACTGTTTGTCGTTGCCCGCTTTCATCTCACCAAACGCCGCGAGCTTCATCACGAACAACATGACGATCATGATCAGCGGCAAGGCCACCCACATGTTGAGCAGGCCGAGGCCGGTCGGTTCCGGAAGATACAGGTAGAGCCCGACGACACCAACGATGGAGGTCAGCCCCCACAAGTAGCCTATCTTGATGAAAGCCGACAGTGTGCCGCCGTAGTTGGGTGACAGCGGCAACAGATTGTTCATGCCGAACCAGGCGGCAATCACCAGAGGAATCAATATCGTCGCCCAGATAAAGCCGGCGTTCTGGATGAAGGTGGGCGTACCGGCGAGAATCTTGCCAAAGATCCAACCGCTATCCTTCAGCAACGTCATCGGCTCGCCACCGAACGCGGCAAAGACCCCGGCGGTCATCACCAGCGGGATCAAAATCTGCATGGTGGTCACGCCAAAGTTGCCCAGCCCGGCGTTAAGTCCCAAGGCCGTGCCTTGCAAGCGCTTCGGGTAAAAGCCGCTGATGTTGGACATCGAACAGGCGAAGTTGCCGCCACCGATACCGGACAGAAATGCCCATAGCTGGAACACGATCAGCGGCGTAGTTTGATCCTGCAACGCGATGCCCGCCCCGATGGCCGGAATAACCAGCAGCGCAGAAGTCAGAAAGATGGTGTTGCGCCCGCCGCACAGGCGGATGAAGAACGATGCCGGGATACGGAAGGTCGCGCCCATCAGCCCGGCAATCGCGGTCAGAGTAAACAACTCAGCCGGCTTGAAGGGAAAGCCGAGGTTGAACATTTGCACCGTGATCATGCCCCACATCAGCCAGACGGCGAAGCCGCACAGCAGGTTGGGGATCGAAATCCACAGGTTGCGATTGGCAATTTTCCTGCCCTTCAATTCCCAGAAAGCATTGTCCTCGACATCCCATTCCGCAATATCGGCAGAACTGTATCTCAGGCTGAATGCGCCTGCCGAACTGTCGCTGCCTGCGCTCAGCGAGCCCCGTTGATCTTTTTTGCTTATCACGATTTAAGGTTTACCCTCTGTTCATTTTCAACTTGACAGCTATATCCAGCTTTGCGCATCTGAATATCTTGGTAAATCTTCCCAACGCGTGCTATGTAACCCTTGGATCACCTCTGCAAACAAGCAATTTCATTTTCCCATTTATTTGCGGGAAGCTTGGGTGACCTGATCTATGAGAATAGGCTGACGCCAACAGATATAATTGCTTTTTTATCTGAGCAACAATGAATAGATACCGTAACCCGCGATAAAAATTCCTGCAATCAGATTCACCGGTCTGGTGCTTTCCGTCGGTTGCGGGATAACCAGAGCATCTATACGCATAGGCTCAATAAACTTGAAACGAACAAAACTGATCAGAATGAGTACGATCCCGTAGATTATGCCCACTACCGTGACAATCGTATTTATGTTTTGCATAGTAAATTTACATGGGCCATGTGGCTCAAAACTCAAAAGGGATGACGCAATAAAATCGTGAAGTGGTCAACAAAATGTGTTCCCGGAAAAAAGAGGGAAGGCCTGAGCCTTCCCCAATGCGTGTTACATCGTTATGTTTATCCGTGACTCAAGTCGATGCGCTTCATCTCCTGCTTCTCGTTTTCCGAGAGTTTATCCCACCAAGTGCCGCCGGAGTTGCCGTAGTCAAACCGCTCGGCGCCCTTGCGGGTGTAGTAGTGCCAGTTCAGGAACCAGGAATAGGCATAGAAAATCGCAACGCCGATGAAGAATGTCGAAGCGCTGCCGGTTTTGGTGATGGACATGCCGATGAGCGAAGTCCAGATGAACGGGCCGAACGCCGCCCAAGCTCCCGTCCAACCGAGCATCTGCGCACCTTTCGCCGGCGAATAGGCGAACACGATCGGATACTGGCGGAAGGTTGCCGCATTGTTCGTGCCTGTCATCAGGAATATCCACAGCATGATGTAGAGAAAGCCCTGGAACTGATCGAGACTGGTGGGTGTCAGGAACCCGCCGAACACCAGCGCCAGGCAACCGCCGATTTGCCCCAGCGTCGTCCAGTGCATACCCTTGCTGCCACCGATCTTATCGAACAGGCCGCCCGAGAGCGCACGAACCAAGCCGCCGATGAGCGGCCCCATGAAGGCGTATGCCAACGGGTCTGGCGCACCGTCGAAGCCACCATAGATGACTTTAATCATCATCGGAAAAGCGGCCGCATAACCGGCGAACGAACCGAATGAACAGATATAGGTGATGGTGCAATTCCAGGTATGGGTGCGCGCCCTGTTTTTGGTGCTCAGGATTTCAAATTGCCCCTTGAAACCTCTCGCGGGAACCGTAACGCTTCTCAGGAATACTGCACAGAGAATAAAGGCGATGATAAGGAATGGAACCCACACGAATGCGGCATTCTGCAAATAGATTTCCTTCTTGATCACTTTCTTGACCACGATATCCGTAATCAAGCCCTGTTCATTTCTCTTGATATCCACCTTCATGTTCTTGGTGGTTTCCGTTTCAGTGATCGTCACGTCCTTGATTACGTCGCCATCTTTCGTAATCACCGTGGCTGCGGCCAGATCGGGTCGTTTGGCGACCACATCCGTCACGATGCCATCGGCACTTTTGGTAACCGCGATATCTTTGAGAATATCAGTCTTTACAAAGGGCTGCGGGCCGCCGACCACAGCGCCAAGCGCCGCAAAGCCGATGATCCATGGCACCACAAACTGAACAATACTCACCCCGAAGTTGCCCAGGCCCGCCTGGATGCCCATGGCGAGACCCTGTAGCCTTTTCGGGAAAAAGATGCTCGTGGAGGGCATAAAAGAAGAAAAGTCACCGCCGCCCATGCCGCAGAGAAAACCGATGACCATGAACGTCATAAATGACGTGGTTGGATCCTGAATCGCAAAACCCAGCCAGATCATGGGAACAAGCTTGATGATGGTCGAGATGCTCACCACCGGCCTGGTTCCGAGCACCGGGATAAAGTTGGAATGTATCAGCCGCAAGATGCCGGATGAAAATCCCGGTATCGCCGCGATCCAGAAGTACTCCATAGTGGTGAAATTGAAACCGATGGCAGGCATCCGCACCACCACCGCACTCATGACAAACCACGTAGCGAACGAAAATATCAGCGAAAATGTCGTCAAGGCGCATGTGCGCCACGCAACTGCGCTACCGGTTTCTTTCCAGAACTGCGGATCTTCCGGCTCCCATCTTGGTAATCTTGCCATAATATAATTTCTCCCTTTGCCTGCTAGTTTTACATCTAAAGTTTTACATCCAACTCGAAACCAACCTATTTATTTAAAATCATCGCTAATTTATTCGGTATCGTCGCTTCCGCGCAGGTGGGAACTCAGTCAAATCAAACATCTGGTTTCCCCTCTTGCGCGGTGATGACGAATCAATCTGCATTTCCTTAAAGTTGCCCAATGCCTTCAATGCCCGCCACCCGCCATCATCTCCTTGTCCACCGAAGAAAGGTGATATTCCTTGGCAAACGCGCCGACCGGTTCTTTCATGAAGAAGAAACAGAATACAAACACAGCCGCAGCAGTCGCGCCCAACATCAGGAAGAATTCGCTGTCAGTCATGGTGACGTAAGCCGAGGTAAACACGACGGCGCCCACATTGCCGTAAGCGCCCGCATAGCCCGCCACATTCCCGGTGATGCGCCGTTTGACGAACGGCACCAAGGCAAAAGTTGTGCCGCAACCGCCGGTAACAAACACGGCACAAATTATCGTAACCAGCACCGCCAAAGCCAAAGGCCATTCGGGCGTAATCATGCCCATCAACATGAAACCGCCGGCGACTCCGGCAAGATAGATCATATGCGCGAGTTTCCGGGTGGGTGTGCGATCCGATACATAACCGCCCAGCGCCCTGGAAAAGAAGTTCATCAACGCAAACATCGAACCGAACAGGCCGGCCATCACCGGGGTCAATTCAAACGTTTTTTGGAAGAACATCGGCAACATCGAAATGACCGCGAGTTCGGCACCGAAGGTCACCACGTAAGACGCATTAAGCGTGCCTACCTGCGTGAACCGGTATTTGTCATCTTCCGGTACGCCTTTTTTGAGAATCGGCACATTGACTTTGATCAGCCCGTAAATCTGGTACAGCACCATGGTCACTATGACCGCATACAGGATGAATGAAACATCGGCGGTGATATAACCCTTCTTCGTCACCATCCTGACCAGCAGCGAGAGCACGCCCCAAATGGGCATGGTCCAGACAATGGCAAGAATCAAATCGCCCCAGGTGGAAACCTCGATCGCCTGCGCCTTTCTGGCTATCGGCCGGACAAACCCCTTGGGGCCGTCGGTAATGGCGAACCAGTAGTACACGCCATACAGGAACATCACGATACCGCTGACGGCGACGGCCCATCTCCAACTATCAAAAATCGTGAGCGCCAGGATAGGCATGGTGATCGCGGCCAGCGAAGAACCCCAGTTACCGAGACCCGCCTCGACGCCCTGGGAAAAACCCGCATCCCTGGGTTTGAACCAGAGCGATGTCATCGCAATACCGACAACAAAACCGGTGCCGACTGCGCTCAGGATCAATCTCGAAATCAACATCTCCGTATAAGATGAGGCAAAAGCGAACCACATGCACGGGAAGGCCATCACCCACATCACGATACAGAAAGTCTTGCGCGGGCCGATCCGGTCGCACAGCATGCCGACGACAACGCGCATGGGAACCGTCAGCGCCACGTTGCAGATGGCAAGCACCTTGAGCTGATCCAGGGTCAGGCCGGTGTCTTTCATGATCGTCGTCACGAGCGGCGCCATGTTGAACCAGACATAAAACGTGATAAAAAACGCGATCCATGTCTTGTGCAGCGCCGCAATTTCGGCCCGGCCAAAGGCCAGCAGATCCAGCCAGCCCATCGTCTTTTCGCTTGTTCTTCCTGATCCGGTCATTTTTAACCCCCCATTTTTTAAGGTGCAACAGAAATTCTTACGCCCTTTAATGCATCACCAGCACTGGGCAATCGGTCACATGATGAATGACATAATCACTGACGCTGACCGTAACATTGCCGAACCTCATCCCCCCTTGCGGGGGTCGGCTTGCAATCACCACGATATCGGGGGCTTTCCTTCTGATTGCCTCTACCAGCATCTTGCGCGAGTCGCCAACCGCCATGACCGCATCGACATCAAGACCCTGCTTGACCACCCAGTCTGCGGCCTCTTTCAAGTCTGCCTCTCTTTCTGCGCGCCACTCTTCAAATGCCGCCTCGTCATAGCTGCTGGCATCGGCCGGTTCTTCAACGACCGTTACCAGGATGATTTCCGGCTTTTCGCTTTTGAACATCGCAACAGATTTCTCCAACGCAGACTGCGCGCTCTCTGAACCATCATGACAAACGAGCATTTTCATTTTTCCACTCCTCATTAAAGAAGACTCGGGATACTCTCAGTAGCGCAAGAATAGGCTTGCATGGGCGGCGTGCCCATTCCTCCTAAGTACAGGGCGAACGAAGAAAAAGAACTAGTTCTTTTGGGTAGGGAAAGAATTTTCGGATTAGATTCGGATTAGATTCGGATTAGATGAAGCGGCAATAAAACTGCCGTCAAGGAAATGTCCAAGCAAGAAAATATCTGTGATAACGACTCAGGTGCGGCAGTTTTCCACCTTCCCCATTGCAGGGATAAGGAATTGACGTTGTAGCTATTAGCCGAGCAAATTACTTCGCCCCGAGCAGTCGCAATCCGGGTTAAACCCAGATAATCCATTTGGACGTAGGTCGGGCTTCAGCCCGACATGTCGGGTTAAAACCCGACCTACAACCCATTGATTTTGCAATGCCTCAAGAGCTAATGAACTATCCGGGTTAAATAAGACCGTGCTCCACCGCATACACGGCAGCCTGCACGCGTTTGGCGATATTGAGTTTGCGCAGAATACCCTGCACATGAATCTTGATGGTGGATTCCGACAGGTTGAGCACCCGGGCGATTTCCTTGTTGCTGGCGCCGTGGGCGAGCATGACGATGATTTCCCGTTCGCGCGGTGAGAGCTTGCCCGGGTTGGCCGCTGCCGCCGCCAAAGCAGTGCTCTCTTTGGGTGGGGCGCGCAGTGAGTCGGCCAGCTTGTGTGCTATTTGCGGCGACATGACGGATTCGCCGCGCGCCGCCCGCTGGATAGACTCCTGAAAAAACTCGGTATCGATGTTTTTCAGCAAGTAGCCGCGCGCACCGGCACGCAACGTTTCCAGCAAATCTTCCGCGTCCTCGGAAACGGTGAGCATGACCACTTGCGCTTCCGGCACGTCTTCCACCAACACGCGCAGCGCCTCCAACCCGCCGATGCCGGGCATGTGCAGATCGAGCAACACCACATCGGGCTTGAGTTGCTTGGCGCGCTTGATGCCTTCCAGCCCATCGCCCGCCTCGCCCACCACCTCAAATCCTTCATGCCGCTGCAAGGCCAGTTTGATGCCGCTACGGAACAGCGTGTGGTCGTCAACTATCAAAATGCGTATCGGTTTCATGCTCCAGTTTCTCTCCTGTGCGGTAGGACAAGGCGCACCCGTGTGCCTTGTCCGGGTTTCGATTCCATCACCAACCCGGCACCGATGCGGTGCGCCCGCTCGCGCATGATGCTCAACCCCACATGGGAGTCGCCGGCATCATGCGCGGCATCGAAGCCCTTGCCGTTGTCGCTGATGTCGAGCGTGCATTCTCCGCCACAGACAAGCTCCACGTCAACGCGGCTCGCCTTGGCATGCTTGCGCACATTGGAAAGCGATTCCTGCACGATATGCATGGCCTGGAGCACATGTTCCGGCGACATATCCGGCACCGTCCCGCGATGGGAAAAAGTAGCCGAAATGCCGGTTTGCCCCTCGAATTTATCCAGCGCGCTGCGCACGGCAGTTTTTAGGTCGGCATTGCCGACACGGGTGCGGAAATGCACCAGCAGCTCGCGCACATCGTCATAGCTTTCCTGCACGCCCTCGCGTATTTGTTCCAATCCCAGCAAGGCGGTGCTTATCTCCCCCTGCTGCAAATCGCTGTGCAGCAATTGTATCTGTATGTTCAGGAAGGCGAGCGACTGGGCAATGCTATCGTGCAATTCCTGCGCCAGCAGGTTGCGCTCCTCCGACACCGCCATTTCCTTTTCACGCGCGACAAGGCGCTGATTTTCAATGGCGACGCCAAGATGTTGCCCTACCGACTCCAGCAGCCGGATTTCCGACGAGGGCAGGATACGCGGGGTTTCAAAAAACAGGTTGAGCATGCCCATCACCCGTTGTTTGGAACGGATCGGCACGGCCACCATCGCCTGAAAGCCGTCCCGTTTGCACGCATGCAGAGGCAACGGCTGCAACAGATGGGAAAAATCGGAGCTGACCGCAACGCCATCGCGCGCCACCGTGCCGCACAGGCAATCGCCGACGGAAAGACAGGTTTCTTCCTCCAGAAAGGATTTCGAAACTCCGCGCGAGGCCACAATTTGCAGCTTCTCTCCCATCTGATCGACCAGGCGCACCACCCCGTCACGCGCGCCAATCAGGTTGGCCAGCTTGTCCAGCACGATACCGCACAGAGGCTCCGTTGCAGTCGAGGAATTCAGGAAAGCAGCCACATCGTAGAGCGCTGCGAGCTCGCGGTTTTTCACCTCGACACTGCGGGATTTTTCTTCCACGCGCTGCTCCAGTGTGGCGTAAAGATCCTGCAACTCATCCGCCATCTGATTGAACCCTTCGGCCAGCTCGCCAAATTCGTCGCGGTTGGTGACCTGCAAGCGCACGTCGAAATCCGCCTTACCCATGCGCCGGATGCCCTCGCGCAGGCGGTTGACCGGACGCACCACCATCAGTGAAAACAGATTCATCAGCAACACCGTGCCGACAAACGCCAGGCTCACCAACCCGATCTGGAAGGTGCGCAGCAGCGTGGTGGCACGGGCATTGCTGTTTTCCACCATCGCCACCAAGTCGTTTATGTTGCCGACGAAACTATCCAAGACAGGCCAGTATTCCGCCAGCATTTTTTCCTGCTCCACTTGCACCGGCATTTCGAGTATGCGCCGGATACGCTTTTTGATGTCATCCCGCCATAGCTGGTGCAATTTAGCCATCTGGGCGCGCACGTCCTTGTCTTTGGGCAGCGAGAGCGGCCGCCGCGGGTCGCCGCGATCGAGGTCGAATAACACCCGTTCGAACTGGTCGGCCTTCGCTTCGATAGCATGCCGCAACTCGACGGAAGGTTGCCGCACCTGCTGGGCGAGCATGAAAGCGATATGGTAGGAACGCATGCGCTCGCTGCCGGCATCGTTGATCGCCGCAGCGCCGCCCTCCAGCCGCCAGGACACATACAGCGTCGAGCTGATGGCGACCAGCGCAATAAGAAAATAGAACACCAGCAGGCCGGTGATCTTTTCCTGAAGTTTTAATGCAACCATGCGGATCTCTTACACAGATTTTCGTAAAAATGGCAACTACTCAGGTGCAGCAGGGTGCGATCAAAAGTGTTGGTCAAAGAAGTAGGGCGGAAAAGCGTAGCGCCTTCCGCCGTATGGAGGCTTGGCTATGACGAAACATTCGGCGGATAACGCCTTCGGCTCATCCGCCCTACGTAATATACACCAACACTTTTGATCGCACCCGGTGCAGCAGCTTCTCTCCTTCCCACTTGCATGGGAAAGGGGCTGGCGTTAACCGGCCTTACCATCCGCGCGCGGTCGCACATAAAATGGCAGGTAGCGCGCCACCCACGGCACACAGCACGCCAGCCAGGCCACGGCGGCGGCCAGATACAGCCAGTGCATGGCCTGTGCGGGCAACATGTCCGCCACCACGCGCAGCAGGACGGCAAGCTGCATTCCTGCGAACATCAGCTTGATCTTGCTGTCCGCCTGCATCGGCAGGCCGGAATGCCCCAGCGTGACGCGTGTGCCCATGCCGATCAGCAAGGTTGCAAAACAGCCGATCGTCAGCGCGTGCAGCGGCGCAAGCCCCCAGATGAACATCGCCCCCCGGCTAATGAACAGCGCAAAACTTTGCACGGTGAACAGCAGCATGGCGATGCCCAGCCAGGCAAAGCCGATATGCAACACGCCGAGCATCGTGATACCCAGGCTGCGGCGCAGCCCCCATACATAGGTCAAATAGAGCGAGGCCACCGCCAGCGGCGCGTCGCTGACCCACAGCCAGGCGGTAGCGCCGGCGAACTGCAACACGCCATGCGTCGCGCTGGCCGCCAGCATCACCCACCAAGCCCAGTACGGGCGTTCTACGAGATGCCCCTGCAGCGCCGTGCTGGTAAAGAAAGGAATCATGCGGTGCGCGACGCTGGCAAATACCGGTAGCAGAAACAACCACAGCCCACCGTACATCGCGAAATGCAGCCAGGCCGCATTGCCGCTCCCCAGCCAGACCAGGTAAGCGGCCAGACCGCACCAGCCCAGGCCCAGCGCGACAGAAATGATTTGCGGATGCCGCTTGTCCGGATGCTGCGCCTCGATCATGACACGCAACAGCCCATACAGCGCCACGCCCCAACCGGCCAGCATGAGCAGAACGGCGGCGATCAGCACCCCGCTGCCAGCCAGCAACCCCGCATAAAAACCGGCGGAGCCCAGCAGCATCAGCACAAAGGCAGGCACATAACGCCGCGCCGGCACTTCCTTGCCGTTCATCCAACGCGGATAGGTAGTCATCAGGAAACCAAAAATAAAAAATGGGAACAGCCCATAGATCATCAGGTAGCCGTGCGCGGCGCTTGGCGCAACAGGCCAATCCACCGGATGCCCGATCAGGCCATAGCGCGTCGCCATCTCCAGGAGCAACCACCCCATCACGGCAACGGATTGCAGCGCGCCGCCCAGAAACATGACGCGATGAGGTGCGGCGGTAAAGGTATGCCAATGTTGTGAAATTGCCATGGTCTGTACGAAATACAATGCGATGAGATTGATGGTAAACAGGGCGGCCATTCGTTCGCGCAACTTGCTGCGACGATCATCCGAATGCGGAATTTAATCGGGCTCTGCCCCCGAATTTTGACATGGAAGCGGCAGCAGGCATTTCTCGAGTGCCTTGCTGTTTTTTACCAGATCGGCCAGCGAGGTCTGCCGCAGCACCTCAAAAAATGCGTTGCGCGCAGCGCTAAGAATGCCGTTCAACTTGCACACTTCAGAAATGACACACTGGTTTTGTGCGGCGTCAAAACACTCGACCAGATCGAAGTTATTTTCCGTCGCGCGCACGACCTCTTCAACGGTGATGTTCTCGGCCGGGCGAGCCAGACAAACGCCGCCGTTGCGCCCCCGCGTGCTGTCGATCAAACCCGCCTTGGTCAGCTGGTGGGATATCTTGACCATGTGGTTCTTGGATACCGCAAACCGGTCACTCACCTCCTGTATCGTGGCCGGTTCACCCCGGCGCATGGCCAGATACATCAGCAGCCTGAAGCTGAGGTCGGCATACTTGGTTAGTTTCATTTATTGCCTTGAAAACGGACGGTCAAACAGCTGGGCGAATCCGCCGGGATTGTCGCCCATTCAACCTCGAAGCGCAACTTTCCCAAGCATTCAACATTCGCTCTGCTAGGCATTCACGTCAACATGCTCCATCGGGTCGCCCGCTCTCTGGTTATGCCTGCGCCGATCCTTGCCCGAACGCAGTTCGATCAAAACCGGCACATACTCGATGCGGCGGCAATAACTCCGGCGCTCTCCTTGAGCACGCGGTTCATGGCGTTCTTCCTCTTCCCCGGCAACCTCGACAAGCGTCTCATGCCGTGCCTGCGTTTGAACCGGCTTGATGTCGGTCAACGCTTCCACTTCCAGGGGATCTTTCACTAGCACTACCGGCTTGGGAAGAACAGGTGCAATTTTCATAACATCTAGTCGTCCGGCAACTCCACCAGATGATGGCGGATGGAGTAATGGATCAGTTCGGCGCTGCTGGTCATGTTCATTTTTTGCAGGATGCGCGTTTTGTGCGTGCTGACGGTTTTCACGCTCAGCGACAGTTCGTTGGCGATGCCGCCGATGGGCGTACCGGAAACAATCATGCGGAAAATCTGCTCTTCGCGGTCGGAAAGCAGCGTGTGCGGGGCGGCATCGTGGTGGTTGCCGCCCAGTTCGAGCGCCAGCCGCTCGGCCACCCCGGCGCTGATGAATACGCCGCCTCCGGCGACCTTGCGAATCGCCGCGACCAGTTGGTCGGGCGCGCTTTCCTTGGTCAGGTATCCCGCCGCGCCCGCCTTCAGCGCCCTGACTGCATATTGCTCTTCCTTGTGCATGCTGAGCACCAGCACCGCCAGTTTCGGTTTCTCGGCCTTGACCTGTTTAATCAATTCGATCCCGCTCCGGCCGGGCATGGACATATCCATCAGCGCCACGTCGAACGGCTGTTCGCGTATCAGCTTGAGCGCTCCCAGGCCATTTGCCGCCTCGCCCGCAACGGTAAAATCCCCCTGTTCGGACAGCAGTTGCTTCAAACCGCCGCGCACAATCGCATGGTCATCTGCTATCAATATCCGGATCATTGCGCCTCTCCCGCATGGCCCGCCGGTTGCAGCGGCAGGATGGCCACCACAGCAACGCCTTCACCCGGAATACTGAACACATCGAATGTTCCACCCAGACCACGGGCGCGTTCCAACATTCCGATCATGCCGTAGGAGTTACGTTTGTTTTCATGGTCGGAAAGCATTCCCTTGCCATCGTCGGATAGCAGCAGCATAAGTTTCTCCTTGTTACAATCCAGTGAAACCAGCACATGCCCGGCCTCCGCATGACGGGCGACATTGGTGAGGCATTCCTGCACAATCCGGAACGCGGCCGTGGCCACTTTCGCGTCCAGGTCGCATCCCGTTTCGCGACAATTGCATTGTCCATTTTCCAGATCTATTTCCAAGCGGACGCTGATGCCGGTTCGCTCGGCAAAATCCTCGGTCAGCCATTCGACCGCCGCCGCCAGCCCCAGGTCATCCAGCATCGTCGGACGCAAATCCGCCGCGACCCTGCGCATCGCATCCAGCGTCTCGTCGATCAACCGGGACATGGCGCCAAGCTTGTCGATTACCTCCGGCTGACCGTCATTCAGGCGTTTGGCCAGCCACTTTGCATCAAGCTTGACCCCCATCAGCATTTGCCCGAGCTCGTCGTGCAGCTCCCGCGCGATGCGGGTCCTCTCTTCTTCGCGCACGGATTGCAAATGGGAGGACAGTTCGCGCAACTGCCGGCGCGATTCCAGCAGGTTCCATTCGGTCAGCTTGCGCTTGCTGATGTCCTGAAAAGCGATGACGGAAGCGATCGCCTTGCCATTCTCCATGATCGCGCTGGCGACGATGGAAACGGGGATGGGCGTGCCATCCTTGCTCCAGTAAACATCGTCCTCGGCCCGGTGCACCTCGCCTTCCCTCAACACGCCGAGCGTCATGTGGCCATGCTCCGGCAAGCGCGCGCCATCCGGTTGTTGCGAATGGATGATCGGGTACACCTCGCGGTAAAACAGCTCGCACTCCGTCCAACCCAGCATCCGCTCGGCCGCCGGGTTCATGAACAGCAGCCTTCCGCAGTCGCTCAGCACCAGGATGCCTTCACCGATAGACGCGGTGATGCCGTTCAGCATTCTTTCTTTTTCGTACAGCGCCTGTTGTGTCTGGCGGTGTTCGCGCCGCATATCCACTTCCCGCAACTCGCGCTCGATAACGGGCGTCAGCCGCACCAGCTTGTCTTTCATGACAAAATCGCTGGCGCCTTGCCTCATCAGGGCAACCGCTCGTTCTTCGCCGATACAGCCGGACACGACGACAAAAGGAATATCCGCACTCGTTTCGCGCAGCACCGCCAACGCCCCGTGGGCGCTGAACCCCGGCAGATTGAAGTCCGAGATCACCGCATCCCAACGCTGATCCGCCAGCGCCGCGCGCATGGCCGCCTCGGTATCCACCCTGGCACAGGTGGTATCAAAACCGCCCTCGTTCAGTTCGAGCAGGATCAGATCGGCATCGTCCTGCGAGTCTTCGACCAGCAACACGCGCAATGTCTTGGTGGATGGGTTCATATTAAAAATTCAGATAACTACTCAGATCGAAAAAAACTCTCCCGCCAGATAACAACATCCAACGACCCATGCGCGCCGAGCGCTTCGCTTCCCCCTTTGCAAAAGGGGGAATGAGGGGGATTTGAAGTGCGCCGCTCTCTCGCCGCCTGCTGTAAATCCCCCCTGCCCCCCTTTTTCAAAGGGGGGTATCACCCCTCACAGCCTTCCTCATGCAAGGCGTAAAAGAGAAAACAGCCACACCTGAGTAGTTACAAATTCAGCAATTTTTCTGTATGTCCCACAAAATAGCCACGATGCCAGCGCCTTTCTCGTTGAGCGGGAAGGAGCGCTTTGCATAACAAACCATTCAGCTTCATTTGCGGCAGGTGTGCGGCACTTCGTTCAACACCAGCCAGTACAAGCCGAGCTGGCGCACGGCTTCGGTAAACCGGGTGAAATCCACCGGCTTCTGGATATAGCTGTTGGCGCCCAATGAATAACTGTCGAGCAAATCCCGCTCTTCCTTGCTGGTCGTCAAGACCACCACCGGCAGCAATTTGGTCAGCTCGTCGGCGCGGATGCGGCGCAGCACCTCCAAGCCATCGACCTTGGGGATATTCAGGTCGAGCAGGATCAATTGCGGGCGCACACAAACATCCCTGCCCGCATATTTCCCGTTCGCAAACAGATAGTCCAGCGCCTCCTGCCCATCGCGCACCACCACCAGATCATTGGCAACCCGGCTTTCCGCAAAAGCCAGGCGGGTCAACTCCTCGTCGTCCTGATTGTCTTCCACCAGCAGAATTATTTTATTGCCATCGCTCATGCCGCCTCCTCGCTTTCCCGTTCCCGTTGCGGCAGCGTAAAGTAAAACGTCGCCCCGTGCTCTTCTTTCCCTTCCGCCCAAACCTTGCCATGATGCCGGTGAATGATGCGCTGGACCGTGGCCAGACCGATCCCGGTTCCCTCGAATTCGCTTGCACCATGCAGGCGCTGGAAGGCGCCGAACAATTTCTGCGCATAGTCCATGTTGAATCCGGCACCGTTGTCACGCACGAAGAATGTGCGCCCCTCCCCGGAATCGGAAGATCTGTCTTGCGCGCCGAATTCGATTTCCGCTGCGGCTTTCTTGCCGGAATATTTCCAGGCGTTGCCGAGCAGGTTGTTTATCGCGATGCGCAGCAGGCCGGCATCACCGTGAACAGCCATGCCTTGCTGCAAAATGAACCGCACCTGCCGCTCGGGATGCGCCTTGCGCAATTCTTCCGCCACCCGTTCCGCGATTGCGCTCAAATCGACCAGATCCCGCTTCAGCGGGCCGCGCGTCACCTGCGAAAGCTGCAACATATCATCGATCAGTTGCCCCATATGCTGGCTTGAACGACGCACGCGATCAAGATAATCCTTGCCCGTCGCGTCCAGTTTCCCCTGATATTTTTTCAACAATACCTGGCTGAAGCCATCGATGCTGCGCAACGGTGCGCGCAAGTCGTGCGACACCGAATAGCAGAACGCCTCCAGCTCCTTGTTGACCAGCTCCAGTTGATGAGTGCGCTCCGCCACGCGCCGCTCCAGATGAATGTTGAGCTGCCGGATTTCGTCTTCGACTTGCCCCCGGCGATTTTTCTCGGCAAACACGTCAAGCGCAAACGACACGTCTGCCGCAAGCTCCAGCATCAGCTCGACAATATCCTGCGTAAAGAACTGTTCATCGGTGGAATAGACATTGATCGTGCCGGCCACAACACCCATCTCGCGTATCGGAAACATGCCGGCAGACCGGTAGCCACGCTTGGCCGCCTCATCCTGCCATGTCGCACTATCCGTTTCATTTCCGATGTCCTGCATGACCACATGAACACCTTCGCGAATGGCCTTGACTATCGGCCACTCCCGGTATCTCTCATCGTCAATCCTGATGTTGAACGCGGACGTGTAGCCTTGTTCCGCCCCGGAGCGGGCCATCGGTATCACCCGCTGTTCGTTCTTGTACAGCATGCCGATCCAGACAAACTGGAACAGCTCCGATGCCATGGCGGCGTTGCATACCGCTTCGAAAAGCAGGCTTCTGTTGGGGGCGCGCACAATCGCCTCGTTTACCCGGCTCAGCAAACGGTAGGTGCGGCTCAGCCGCTCGATCTTTGCCTCGCTGGCCTTGCGCGCGGTGATGTTTTCCTTGATGGCCAGATAATTGGTTACGCTCCCGTCGGCCAGACGCACCGGGGAGCGGTGATGTTTTCCTTGATGGCCAGATAATTGGTTACGCTCCCGTCGGCCAGACGCACCGGGGAGATGACCGCCAGCTCGACATATTCGCTGCCATCCTTGCGCCGGTTGACGAGCTCGCCCCGCCACGCCTCGCCTCGCTTCAGACACGACCACATCTCCTGGTAGGTTTCCTTCGGATTCTTGCCGGAATTCAGCAGGCGCGGGTTCTTCCCCATGGCTTCGGCGAGGCTGTAGCCGGTTTCCTTGACGAAGGCCTGATTGACATATTCGATATTCGCATCGGGATCGGTGATGACGATCGAGCTGGGGCTCTGCTCCACGACCTGGTACAACTTCCTTTGCTCATCTTCTGCCCACTTGCGCTCGGTGATGTCCAATACCGACGATTGGTATCCGATTATTTTGCCGTCTTGATCCCCCACGACTGTAGCGAGGCCGTAGGCATGGAAGGTCGATCCGTCTTTTTTCCTCGCCGTATATTCCCCCTTCCACTGCCCTGTTTTATCGAGTGCGGCGCTAATACCCGCAACGGCATCCGTATCCGCGAGAAAATGGGGTATGGGTTTACCGATAACTTCGCTCTTGTCTTGATACCCCCAAATCTTGAGAAACATCTCGTTAGTCTCGGTGATGATGCCATTGAGATCGGCAATGCTATTGGCGGCTATCGAGGCATCGAAAACAAGGTTCTTAAGCATCAGAGCTTGCTCCGCCTGATTGTGCCCGGTAATGTCGCGGGCAATCCCCAGCACACCGATCAAACTGCCTGTATCGTCGCTCATCGGCGTCTTGATGGTTTCAAACAGGCCGCGGTAGCCGTCTTCGGCAAAAGTGAGCCACTCTTCGTTGGCGCTGGGTTTGTTGGCATCCATAGCCTTGCGGTCGTGTTCGCGAAAAAAGTCCGCCAACTCCTTCTCCACAAAATTGTAGTCTGTCTTGCCGACGATATTCTCTCTGCTGGCACCGAACAAACGCTCGAACGCCGAGTTGCATTCGAGATAGACACCCTCCGCGTCTTTCAGCCACATCGGGTCGGGCAGGGCATCGAGCGTGCCGCGCAGCTTGGTTCCCGATAATTGCAACTGGCGGTAGGGTATCTCGACTGTCGAAACAAAAACTGCCCGGTAAAGAAACAGGTAGGAAACCCCCTTGTAAATATGCCCGAGCAAATTGTAGATGTCGGTCAAATCGGTATAGAGCGTGAAGAGGAATTCGCTCAATGCCATTGTGCACAGCGCGCCAAACAACGCCGCCGCGTTGAACGCCAGCGGCTTGCGCATACGCTGCCACAGCATGAATGCGGCGGCAAGATTGAGCGCGATGAGCAAATATTCGGCTGCGATCTTTAACGCGGTGAGCCCCTGGCCGGGAACAAAAGTGTGTGGCAATGCCTCCTGGTGGAAGAGAATTAGCCAATACGCGAGCGCAGTTGCGACAAGCGTTGCAAAAAATAGCGCATAGCGGGTTGTGGCGGAAGCAAACGGGCGCCAAGGCAAAACCACAACCGCGAGCAATGCAAGTGCGGCCAGCGAACGCGCTGCAAGCCAAAAATCGATTGCTTTTTCCGCATTGCCCGGCGTCACGAAATCCGGCATGCCCACATAGGACAGTATGTGCGCAAAATCGAGCAGACCGACCCCGAAAAACGCGCAGGCAAGCAGCACGATGTTGCCGGGCAGATTGCGGTTATGCGCATGCCAGCCTACCGCGAATATCAGCATTGCCACGACGACGGCGAATGTCTCCAGCAGCATGTGCAGCGGCAGGTAATTGGCGATACCCCGCGCGCCGGGCAGCGCGGGGGAAATACGCGCCAGCAGCACGATGACCGCCAGTATCGTGACGGCGATGGCGGCGGTGCGCATCGATTTATTGTGGCTCGGGTGCAGCCTCACTTCATTCTCTCCCGGTATGCGCCAGCTTCATGCTGGCAACCCTTACTTGATGCGTTACCGGCGGCATCAATCTCCACCCCGTAAATCCCCGCCAGAGACGGTTCGCGAATTGTCAGGGAAAGGTAGCGGAAATTCTGCCCAGTGTATATATGTCTTTCGGCCTAATTTGCATGTTTCGCGCCAGTTGGATCGCAAAAAAAATCTCGCAAGATTGCTCCACCTTTTACCCCAAACCCCCTCCATGCCCCCTCGCACAAGGGGAGGCCGGGATAACCAGCGACTTGGCCATCGCCTTTTGATGGCCTAGTCGAATGGCTAGTTGTTTCACCAGGGGTTGGGGGGGTCAATTTTGTGTTGTTTCACATTAACACCCACACTTTTTATAGCACCCCGTTTAAGGTATTCTTCGCATTCTTGAAATCTGATCCGCCACATGGAACTTGCCAGATGGAACCAGCCAGCATCGACAAATACGAGATCGCCAGCGTGCTTGGACGCGGGGCGACAAGCACTGTTTATCTGGCCTATGATGCCTTTACGGAACGCAAAGTCGCGATCAAGGTTTTCAATGACAGCGCGCTATCCGACCCGGAGCACGGCCACAAATATCGCCGATTGATCGCCAACGAGGCCTCGCTCGCGGGGCGGCTCAACCACCCGCATATCGTCGGCATCCACGATGCGGCGCTGAGCCAGGACAAATGCTATATCGTCATGGAATACGTGGAGGGCGGAACCCTGGAGAAGTACGGCCAGCCCGAATCCCTGCTGCCCGTGGAAAAAGTGGTCGAGATTGCTTTCAAATGCGCCCTTGCGCTCGACTTCGCCAGCAGAAACGGCGTCATTCACCGCGACATCAAACCCGCAAATATCATGATGTGCGAAAACGGCGATGTGAAGATCGCCGACTTCGGCGCAGCCGTGTTGACCCGCAGCGACCAGACCGAACTGGTCGGGATAGGCTCGCCCGCCTTCATGTCGCCGGAGCAGATCATGCTGCACTCCCTCACCCAACAAACTGACATTTATTCTCTCGGCGTGGTCATGTACCGTCTGCTGACCGGGCGCATGCCGTTCGAGGCGGAGAGCGGCTACGCCTTGTCCCACAAGATATTGAACGAGAAGCCGCCGGGAATTCGCGCCCTGCGCCCGGCCTTGCCGCCCAGGCTGGAACAGATTGTCGCCACGGCCATGGCCAAAAAGCTGGAAGACCGCTACGCGCGGTGGCGTGACTTCGCCAGAGATATTTCCAATTTCGCCGCGCTGGAATTGCCCCGCGAAACGGTTTCGGAAACGGAAAAATTCAACACGATGCGCAACCTGTCCTTCTTCCGCGAGTTCAGCGATATCGAGTTGTGGGAGGTATTGCGCATCAGCGTCTGGGGACGCATGCCTGCCGGAATCCCGCTGGTCCGCGAAGGCGAGGAGGGCAACTTTTTTTTCATCCTCGCCGACGGCGAAGCGAAAATATCCAAGGAAGGCAAAACTCTGGGCATCCAGGGTGCGGGGCAATGCTTCGGCGAAATGTGCTATATCCGCAAAGGCGCGACCACCCGCACCGCCACAGTCACCGCCAACACGCCCGTCACCCTGCTCAAGATCAAACCCGACTCGTTGAGGAACGCCTCGGAAAACTGCCAGTCCCGGTTCAATCAGGCGTTCCTGAATACTCTGGTCGAGCGTTTGACGCAGGCGAATATCCAACTGGCCAACATGCAATAAACCCAGATAATCCATTTGGACGTAGGTCGGGCTTCAGCCCGACATGCATGTCCTTGTCGAAGCGGTCGGGTTAAAACCCGACCTACAACCCATTGATTTTGCAATGCCTCAAGAGCCGATGAACTATCTGGGTTAAATCCGAAGAAATGAAAACTACACGTGTAGCAAGGTTCGCTCGCCATCAGCGTGGCGCAGGCGCTGCGCCAGCGTGCGGGAAATTGAGGTGATTAACAGGAAGGCGAGTTTTTTGTGGTCTTCGGCAAGCTGGTTGAATTGATCGAACGATAGCACAAACAGGTCGCTATCCGTGTGTGCAATGGCATTATCGCTGCGGGCGCGATCATCGAGAAAAGCCAGCCCACCGAAAAAATCCCCCCGCCCGAAAGTGGCGATATGGTGCAACTGTCGGCTGCCGCTGATAGGCGCCATGATGCGAACCACGCCGCGCCGGATCAGATATAGATTGCGGTCTTGATCGCCGATCAAGAAAATGGATTCGCCCGCCTTGCAAGTCCGTTGTTGCATGCGCCCTTCCAGGTCGGCGATGGTCTCATCCTTGCGTCCCTGGAACAAATCCATTTCCTGCAAATGCAGGGGGGTTTCCTCGTTGACCGGTTGTGCGATATCGCCGACCAAACGATCCTCCACCCATTCAATCGCGGCTTCGATAGTCTTGAAAGTCTGCACCGTATCACTGCCGTCAAGCAGTCCGGTCTGCTTGAAAAATTCCAGCAAGTTGCGGCCATTGGGCAGTTGTTCGCGCACATTGCTCATCAGCAGGGGCACGCCGCGCTCGCGCAGCATGTCACGCACCTGGTTGAGCATACGCGCGGCAGTGATGTCTACCGATAGCACCCGCCGCAGGTCGAGAATAATGTAATCGCGCGTCTTTATTTCAGGTTCGAGCGCGGAATAAAGCTCGTAAGTGGTGCCGAAGAAAAGGCTGCCTTGCAGTTCGAAAATAATCGCCTTGTCGCCTTTCTGCGCGATGAGGCGCATCTCGGCTTCCGGGCGATACCAGGTGGACGAACGCTGGTTGACAAAGGTCTTGTGGCGCACCACCGAACCACCGACCTGTTCGCGCACGAACAGCAGAATAGACAGGGCTACACCGGCAGCGGAAGCGGCGATCAACCCCACCGTCAAAGCAAAGCCGATGACCACGGCCACTACCGCAAAATCGAGCACCGTGGCGCGCGACTCCAGGAAGCGCAGGGGTTTCGTGTCGATCATGCGCAGACCGATGACGATCAGAATGCCTGCCAGTGTGGCAATCGGAATCCAGGCGATAAATGCATTCAACACCAGTGCCGCCACCAGCACCAGCACGCCTTCAACGATACCGGAAACGCGGGTTTGTGCGCCGCTGGACAGGTTAACCATAGTCGCTCCCATGGTGCCGGCACCGGGAAGCCCGCCGATTGCGGACGAGGTGATATTAGCCAGACCCTGCGCAAACAGCTCGCGATTGGGCTCATGGCGCGTCCGCGTCATCTGGTCGATGACGACACAGGTTTTTAATGTGTCGATCGAAAGCAGGGCCGCAAGGGTGAGCGCACTGCCGAACAGGGCGGCAATCTGGGAAAGTTTCAAATCGCCGATTTCATTCCAGCGCCCGGTAATCGTGTCGATATAACCCTCACCGGATGCACCGAGCGCGCCAAGCACCAGCTTATTGTCGGCGAGAGTCATCATCGACGCATCGCTGCTGGCAAGGCCAAAATACACCAGCCCCCCGGCAATAATGCCCAGGATGGTGCTGGGGACGGCCTTGGTTAACTTGGGCGCCAGCAGCGCAACCAGCACGGTCGCCATGCCGACGGCAAGGCTGCGCATATCCCATAGCTCCGGTGATACCGCCGCTTTCCACCATGTCGTGTCGTGGGAGGCGCCGACAAATTTCTGTATCTGGCTGCCGATGATGATGAGGCCAACCCCGCTCAAATAACCGCTGACCACGGTATAAGGAATGTACTTAATCATCCGGCCAACCCCGAGAAAGCCGATAAACATCTGGATCAGGCCGGTCAAAATGCCGAGTACGGTCAAGAGCAGGACGATGCTCGACGGGGCGGTACCCTGTTTTACCAGTTCGATGGCGAAAGCGGAGAGCACTGCCGCAGCGGGCGCGCATGGCGCGCTGATCAGTCGGTCAGTGCCGCCAAAGATGGATGCGATCAAACCCAGCGCGGCCGCGCCGAGGATGCCGGCCAGCGCGCCAAAGACCGCGTACTGCGGGCTGATCGCCGAATAAATCGTGACGCCGAAGGCCACGGCCGCCGGCAACGCGACCAGCATGGATGCCAAACCGCCCCAGAAATCCCCTGGGACATTCAACCGCTTTGACAGTTTGGGCATGGCAATCATGGTGGCTACTCGGGTGAAGCAGTTTTGCTGCGTCCCCTTTAAAAAGTGAAAGGGTCTGGAGTTGCAGTTGTTTTAATCCCAGATAATCCATTTGGACGTATGTCGGGCTTCAGCCCGACATGTCGGGTTAAAACCCGACCTACAACCCCATTGATTTTGCAATGCCTCAAGAGCTAATGGATTAGCTGGGTTAATTAGCACTTCGATCTGAGTAGTTTGCCCCGTTCCCTTATTTCTTGGTCATCGCCGCTTCAATTTGTCGGCACAGGGTTTTCAATACCTTGATACGCGCAAAGTTCTTGTCGTTGGCTTCCACCAGCGTCCACGGCGCAATCTCGGTGCTGGTGCGATCCACCATGTCGCAAACGGCATGTTCGTATGCTTCCCATTTTTTGCGGTTGCGCCAGTCTTCTTCGGTAATCTTGAAGCGTTTGAAGCCGATTTTTTCGCGCGCCTTGAAGCGCGCGAGTTGCTCTTCTTTGCTGATGGAGAGCCAGAATTTGACCACCACGATATTGTGGCGCACCAGTTGCGCTTCGAAATCGTTGATCTCGCTGTAGGCGCGCATCCAGTCGGCTTTCGAGCAGTAGCCCTCGACGCGTTCGACCAGCACGCGGCCATACCAGGAACGGTCGAAAATCGTCACCCGGCCGCGCCTCGGGATATGCCGCCAGAAGCGCCACAGGTAGGGCTGCGCGCGCTCTTCTTCGGTGGGTGCTGCAACCGGAATGATGTTGTAATGACGCGCATCCAGCGCGCTGGTGATGCGGCGAATCGCGCCGCCTTTACCGGCGGCATCGTTGCCTTCAAACATGGCGATCACGGTGATGTTTTTGAACTTCGCGCTGCGCGTCAGCAGCGCGAGCTTGCCCTGGTATTTTTCCAGCTCCGCCTGAAAATTTTTCTTGTCGATTTTCTGGCTGAGATCCAGCGTCTTCAGAATATGCAGTTGGTCGATCGACGGAAGCGGCGGCGGCGCGGAAACTTCTGTTATTTTTTTGTCGGCTTCATCCAGGCGTTTGCGTATGGCATCGAGGATGACCTTGCCCACGGTCAGGCTGCGGTAGCGTGCATCATAGCCTTCGACGATAGTCCACGGCGCTTCGGCGGTGCTGGTGTGGCGCATCACGCTTTCGCTTACCACGCGATACTTGTCGTACAGCTTGTAATGCTCCCAATCACGCTCCGTGACACGCCAGCGGGTTTTCGGGTCTTTTTCGAGAATCTTGAGGCGCTTCTCCTGCTTGTCCCTGGACAGATGCATCCAGAATTTGAGAACCAGCGCACCTTCATCGGCCAGCATTGTTTCCAGACGCCTGGCGCGCTCCAAACTCTGATCGAGATCGGCCATCTTGGTGCGACCGGCCACCCGGTTGAGGATCGGCCAGGTGTACCAGGAACCGAGAAATACGCCGATCCTGCCTTTGGGCGGCAGCTCGCGCCAGAAGCGCCACATCATCGGGCGATCCAGCTCCTCATCCGACGGTTCGCCCATGCCATGGGTCTGGATGAAACGCGGATCCATCCACTCGTTGAGCAGGTTGACGGTCTCGCCGCGCCCCGCGCCATCCACACCGCCCACCAGAATGATGACCTGAAATTTCGCCAGCTTGGCCAAATCCATCTGCGCTTCCAGCAAGGCTTCGCGCAACGGCGGTACTTCCTTTTCGTAAGTCTCTTTGTCTATCTTGTGTCCGAGCTCGGCTGATTCAAACATGATGTCCTCCCAGGTTTACCAACATAATTTTTACAGAAAATCAGGTGTGATAACCAGGCGCAACGTAGTCTGCTCCAAACCTTCGCGTTCGCGCCGGCTGAACCACCACAAAGCGCCCTTCTTGATATTCAACGAATAGTCATCGCAGCCCAACAGTTGCGCTGCGACCTCACCCAGCGTTGGCTGATGCCCGACCACCAGCACCGTACCGGTCGCATTTGGCCAGTCCGCCGCCTGCAACACGTCTTGCGCGGAAGCGCCGGGCGCGATGCCGGGCACAAGGGTGAAACGGCTGGTGAGCGCGGCGGCGGTTTGTTGCGTGCGGGTCGCCGGACTGACCAGGATGCGCGCGTGATCCGGCAAATGCCGATGCAGAAAAGCGGCGACCTTCTCGGCCTGCTTGACCCCCTTCGCGGTCAACTCGCGCGCGTCGTCCGGCACACCGTCCACCGCTTCCGCATGCCGCCACAGAATCAGATCCACCCTATGCTCCAAATTACATTTTGCATGTCAGCCTATACCGTATACACTGCCGTTGCCACTTTAATCCGAAGGGAATGATATGACAACCAAAAAAACTGATTCAAAAATAACCACCGCCAAAATAACGGCGGAAGACACGGCAAAAACCACTGCAAAAAAGCCCCTGGCGGAAAAGGCTCCTGCTCCGACCTTGGCAAAAGCGGCGACAAAGAAACCGAAAAAAGAACCTAAAGTAAAAATAGTGCGCGACAGCTTCACCATGCCGCAGAGCGATTATCTGAAGATTGCCGAAATCAAGGAAACCTGTTTGAAAGCCGGGCTACCCGTGAAGAAAAGCGAAGTGTTGCGTGCTGGCTTGAGAGCCTTGGCAGGAATGGATGCGGCACAGTTGAAACGCGCCATGGCGGGGGTGGAAAAGATCAAAACCGGTCGCCCGAAAAAACCCTAAGACATTAACCCAGATAATCCATTTGGACGTAGGTCGGGCTTCAGCCCGACATGTCGGGTTAAAACCCGACCTACAACCCATTGATTTTGCAATGCCTCAAGAGCTAATAAACTATCTGTGATTAACCGGCAAGCGACTAAGAAACCGCCTTGTCCGGAGAACCGGCAAGTTGCCCGAGCAGCCTGTCTTGCGCGCACTTCAACGCGGCGCGGCGGGTATTTTTGCGCCGGTAATGCCCTTCGCCATCCATGTCCCACGCCTGCGAGTTATCCTGTAAATAGACCTTCAGCCCCTCGTCTATCACGCGCTTCTTGAGCTTTTTGTCGAGCACCGGGAAGCACACCTCGATGCGGCGGAAAAAATTCCTGTCCATCCAATCCGCGCTGGCGAGATACACATCGTGCTTCAGGTCGTTGCGAAAATAGAAGATGCGCGTGTGTTCCAGAAAGCGTCCGATGATCGAACACACCCGGATATTTTCCGACAGACCCTTTACGCCGGGACGCAGGGCGCACACGCCGCGCACGATCAGATCCACCTTCACTCCCGCATTGGAGGCCTCGTAAAGCGCGTTGATGGTTTCCGGTTCCAGCAGCGCATTCATCTTGGCGATGATATGGCCGCGCTTGCCCGCCTTGGCGAGACGGATTTCATTCTGGATGGCGCGCAACACTTCAATGTGCAGCGAAAACGGCGACTGCCACAGGTGGTGCAGTTTGCCCGCCTTGCCGAGGCTGGTGAGCTGGCCGAATACTTCGTTCACGTCCGCACAAACCGCCTCGTTGCAGGTGAACAGGCCGAAGTCGGTGTAGAGCCGCGCGGTGCGCGGATGGTAATTGCCGGTGCCGAGATGCACGTAGCGGCGCAGCTTGCCGTCCTCGCGGCGCACCACCATCAGCATTTTGGCGTGGGTCTTGTGCCCGACCACACCGTACACCACATGCGCCCCCACCTGTTCCAGGCGCGTCGCCCAATTGATGTTGGCCTCCTCGTCGAAGCGCGCCATCAGTTCCACCACCACCGTCACTTCCTTGCCGCGCTTTGCCGCAGCGATCAGCGCTTCCATCAGCTCGGAGTCCGCGCCGGTGCGGTATACGGTCTGTTTGATCGCCACCACGCCCGAGTCGCTGGCGGCCTGCTGGATAAAATCGATCACCGGTTTGAAGGACTGAAAAGGATGATGCAGCAAGATGTCGCCCTTGCGGATCGCCTTGAACATATCCGCGCCTTTTTTCTGAATAACTGGCGGTACACCCGGCACAAAACCGGGAAACTTCAGGTTGTCGCGCGCCACCATGTTGGGAATTTCCATCAGGCGTACCAGGTTCACCGGGCCATGGACGCGGTATAAATCCTCCGGCGCGAGGTCGAATTCCTTGAGCAGCAACTCGGCGATCTGCGGCGAACAGGTATCGGCAATTTCGAGGCGCACCGCGTCACCGAAATGGCGCTGCGGCAACTCGCCCTGCAGGCTGAGGCGCAGGTTTTTCATTTCTTCCTCGTCCACGAACAGGTTGCTGTTGCGTGTCACGCGGAACTGCGAGCAGCCAAGCACTTCCATGCCGCCGAACAATTCGCCGACATATTCGTGCAGGATCGAGGAGAGAAACACGAAGCCGTGCGCGCAACCGCTGATTTCCGACGGCATCAGGATGGTGCGTGGCAGTATGCGCGGTGCCTGCACGATGGCGCGCGCCGAATTGCGCCCGAAGGCGTCCTTGCCTTGCAGTTCGACGGCGAAATTCAGGCTCTTGTTGAGCACGCGAGGAAAGGGATGTGCCGGATCGAGACCGATCGGGGTCAGCACCGGCATGACTTCGCGCAAGAAAAAATCCCTGACCCAAGTTTGCTGCACCTCGTTCCACTGGGTGCGGCGCAAAAAGCGGACGCCCTGCCCGGCAAGCTCGGGAACGATGTCGGAATTGAACAATTGGTATTGCCGTTCGATCAGTTGGCGCGCCTCTTCACGCACCAGCTTGAGCGTCTGCCTGGCGGTCATGCCATCGGCGCCGGCAGCGATGCCGCCCAGCTTGATTTGCTCCTTCAAACCCGCCACGCGGATCTCGAAAAATTCGTCGAGATTGCTGCTGACGATGCACAGATATTTCAACCGCTCCAGCAACGGCACAGTCGCGTCTTCGGCCTGCGCCAGCACGCGCCGGTTGAACTCGAGCTGGCCGAGTTCGCGGTTCAGGAATTGCTGCGGGACGAATTTTTTGCTCAAAGCAGGCTGCTATCAGTTCCGGGGAGGCACATAACCTTCCGGCATTTGTGTCCCCTCGCCAAAAAAATAGTCCTCCATCTGCCTGGCCAGAAACTTGCGCGCCTGCGCATCGGCGAGGTTTAGTCGATTCTCGTTCACCAGCATCGTCTGGAACTTGATCCAGCCTTGCCAGGCTTCTCTGGAAACATTTTCGAAAATCCGCTGGCCCAGCGGACCGGGGTAAGGCAGGCGATCCAGCCCTTCGGCTTCACGCCCCAGTTTTACGCATTGCACCATTCTTGCCATGTTGTAAATCTCCGTGTGAGTAATCGTGTGCCGTAATTATGACATCACGCTGAATTTTTTGCGCGCGTGTCTGGCTGAAAGCAGCAGCTACAGGGATAGCGATTGTAGTGTCGGGCGAATGATTTGCTCTTCCCGCCACGATTTTCTCCATTCGTTACAAATGTAGCAAATGGAGAAAATCATGAGTAGCTCTTCAAGCTGTCGACGAGTTAATGCAGCGTTTCTGTTTTTTCTATAAACACGGTAGGCGACACATGAAATCTTGCCGCCAATGATTGAATCTGGCGCACGTTCAATTGGCGCGTGCCGGATAACAGCATGGAGATCACGCTCTGATTCCCTACTTCCGGCAAGTCTGATTGCGCCAATCCGTGCTGATCCATCAGGAAGCGCAGCACCTCGCGCGGTGACGCATCTGGCACAGCATAGTGCTCGGCATCATAAGAACGAATCAACTCCGAAACCAGATCAAACAAATCAAGCAGCGGATGTTTCGTTGCGCTGCCGATGACTTCTGCCAGAGAGTCGGCCAAACTCACCATCTCGGTGTAATGCTTTTCATCGCGGATAGGCGAAATGTGGGTGGCACGGTTGAATTCCTGCCATGCGTTTTGCAGATCATTCAGATTCATTTTTTCCAAGCTCCTTTGTCGTATTCGGTGTGAGTCAAAGCCTGTTTGATGTAGCAAAGCTGCCTGTCAAAATGCAGAAACGTAATCAGGCGATAGTTGTTTCCGGCAATATTGAATACATGCAACTCCCCAACCTTATCCACGGAGCGAAACACTTCTCGCAATTCCGCAAAACTGCCGGGATTGGCAGCCTCCATCGCCTTGCGCCACGCTTGTAGCGGCCCACTGGCATCATGATGAATAACGGAAAATTCCAGTAAGCGGCGATTCGTGATGACTCTCATGGACCGAGGTTATTGCAAAATGCAATTTAAGTCAAATCAGTAAAGTGCGCTCTTGAGTTAAGGCAACAAAGCATCGAGTTTAAACTGCACATTCGCGACAGAGCCGCCTAATGGATTATCTGGGTTTAAAGGATGCAGATAAAGCCACGCATCCGGTTCCGTAATACATACAACATCGCATTCGCCTGGTATTTGCAGGCGCAATATTCCATCAAAAATGAAGGGTGCGACATTTTGACGCGCGGCAATATGCCACATTCCAAAATAAAAACATTGCAGTGATAATCGCGCCGCAATTTTTATTTCATGTGGAGAATACCAATGCAATTCAAGCGTATAACTATTTGTGTCGCACTGGCGTTTGCGCCCGGCGCATTCGCGGCTGAAACAACCGAAGCGACCTTGCCCGATGTCGAGGTAATCGGGAAAAAAGTCCAACCCCTGCCCGCCTTGAGCGATTCGGCTCTCGGCGGCACCGAAATTTTCCGTCAGCGTGCCGCCACCAGCGACACCGCAAAACTGCTCGACGGTCAGCCGGGCGTCAGCCTTTCCGGCGCTGGCGGTGTTTCCAGCCTGCCCGTCATTCATGGCCTGTCGGACGACCGCGTGCGCATCAAAGTGGACGGCATGGATCTGGTTTCTGCCTGCGGCAACCACATGAACCCACCGCTTTCCTATATCGATCCTTCCAACGTCGGCAGCGTCAATGTGTTTGCCGGTATCACACCGGTGAGCATCGGCGGCGACAGCATTGGCGGGACGATACAAGTGAACTCCAGCGCACCGGAATTTGCCGAAAACGGGCAGACTTTGCTCAAGGGGCAAGCGGGAGTTTTTTACCGCAGCAACGGCAATGTGCAAGGCGGCAACCTGTCGGCCACGATTGCGGGCGAACAGTTGAGCGTGACATACAGCGGCTCCACCACCGAGTCGGACAATTACAAGGCGGCACACGACTTCAAACCGGCGCAAGCTGCATCAGTGAGCAATCCTGGGCGATGGCTGGCCGGAGATGTGGTCGGGTCGACCATGTATAAATCGGTGAACCATGCGCTCGGCTTTGCGCTGCGCCATGAAAACCATCTGGTCGAACTGAAGCTGGGCGTGCAGGACATCCCTTATCAGGGTTTCCCGAACCAGCACATGGACATGACCGGCAACGACAACAAGCAGGTCAATCTGAGTTACGCGGGGCAATATCAGTGGGGCGCTTTGGAAGCCCGCGTTTATGACGAAAAGACACGACACAAGATGGATTTTGTAGACGACAAGCGCTATTGGTATGGCACGCTCGCCGCGACCGGCCCATGCTCGCCGATTCGATTCTCTGGCGACCCTGCCGGAACCTGTGCCGCCGGTATGCCGATGGATACGGAAGGAAAAACTACGGGCGCGCTGGTCAAGGCGGATATCTTGCTTACGGAGCGCGACATTCTCAGAGTGGGTGGCGAATATCAACGCTACCGCTTGAACGACTGGTGGGCACCATCCGGCGGCGGGATGGGGCCGAATACGTTCTGGAACATCAATAACGGCGAACGCGACCGCTTGGGTGTTTTTGGCGAATGGGAAGCACGTTGGAACCCGCAATGGATATCGCAGCTCGGGCTGCGCCACGAGGCGGTGGATATGAACACGGGCACGGTGCAGGGCTACAACAATGCCGTCCCCGGAGCGCAATACGTGGCGGAATCGGCGGCCTTCAATGCCAGCAACCGCCAGCGCACCGACCACAATTGGGATTTGACCGCACTGGCACGCTACACGCCGGATGACAGCAAGGCTGTCGAGTTTGGCTATGCCCAGAAATCCCGCTCCCCCAACCTTTATGAGCGTTACTCCTGGTCGACGGGCGGGATGGCGATGGCCATGATCAACCTTGTCAACGACGGCAACGGCTATGTCGGCAATCTCGCCCTGAAGCCGGAAGTGGCGCATACCCTCAGCGCAACCGCCGATTGGCATGATGCCGCCGGGGAACAATGGGGATTGAAAATCACGCCTTACTACACCCGCGTTCAGGATTACATCGACGCACGCCGTTGCAGCTCGGCAAACGCAAACTGCAACGGGGCTAACCTGGCGAAAACAACCGGGTTTGTTCACCTGCAGTTCGTCAATCAATCCGCCCGCCTCTACGGCATGGATGCTTCCGGTTATTTCCCCTTGGCGAAAACCGGCGATTACGGCAGCTTCACCGCGAAGGGCGTGCTGAACTATGTCGATGGCAAAAACGAGACGACCGGCGACAATCTCTACAACATCATGCCGCTGAATGCGAAACTGGCCGTGGTGCAGCATTGGGGCAATTGGACCAACACCATCGAAGGGCTGCTGGTCGATGCCAAGCGCAAGGTATCGCAGGTTCGCGACGAGGTTAAGACCGGCGGCTACGGCTTGCTGAATCTGCGCAGCAGCTATGAATGGAAGCAGGTTCGCTTCGATGTCGGCGTGGAAAACGCTCTGGACAAATTCTATAACCCGCCGTTGAGTGGCGCATACATTGGCCAGGGGTCGACCATGACGCTAGCAGGCATGGCCCCTTTTTACGGAATACCGGTTCCAGGCATGGGGCGCTCGGTTTATGCGGGCGCAACCGTGAAGTTCTAAAGTTGGCGCTTGAAACCGCCGTTGCAATAAAAACAAATCAGGAGATTATTCATGAACAGAAGAGAAATGCTTAAAGTGGCGACAGGAGGCATCATGCTTGCCGCTGCCGGAAAAACGGCATTCGCCGCAGAAGGCGCCAAACAACCCGCCGGTCATGAGCATATGCATGACATGCATGGATCTATGCACGGATCGGGCAACAAGAACCAGAGCTTGATTGATGCCGCTTCAGATAGCGTGAAAAAAGGCCAGGCATGCCTGCAACATTGCATTGAATTGTTGGTCCAGGGTGACAAGGAGATTGGAAAATGCGCCATGCTGGTAAACGACATGCTCGCCGCGTGCGCTGCGATTCAGCAGCTTGCCAGCTACAACTCGGCGCATCTTGCCAAGATGGCAAAAGTTGCCATGGATATTTGCCGCGACTGTGAAATCGAGTGCCGCAAGTTTGAGAAGAAACACCAGGTCTGCAAAGACTCGGCGGATGCCTGTGCAGCTTGCTTTAACGAGTGCAAAAAAATAGCGGCTTGAGGCTCCAAGGCAGCCGGAGCAGCCGCCCCGCCATTGTTGTTGATCGCCCCGCATGGCAGCCATGCGGGGCGATTTGCATTTCTGGGGCCGTGAAACCCTTAGCGCCACGGGTTGATGACTTCCAAACCGGGGCTGTAATAATTCTGTCACATAACAGCCCTAACATGCGCGTTCGCATCAGCACGTTGTTGATTTACCACGTTGTTGATTTAATCGGCATCCCTGAAGCAACATAATCCAATGGAGACACCATGAACAGCAAACTCAAGCAACTCATCACCGCTATCGCCACCGCCACCGCCCTGATCTATGCCGGCGCGAGTCTGGCTGCCGCCACCCTCACCGGCGCGGGCGCGACCTTCCCTTACCCGATCTACGCCAAATGGGCGGAAGCCTACAAGGCGCAAAGCGGCGTAAGCATGAATTACCAGTCCATCGGTTCCGGCGGCGGCATCAAGCAGATCACCGCCAAGACGGTGAATTTCGGCGCGTCCGACATGCCGCTCACTCCCGAAGAACTCGACAAGAACGGCCTGATGCAATTCCCGACCGTGATCGGCGGCGTTGTTCCCGTTATCAATGTGGCCGGTGTTGCTGCCGGCACGTTTAAATTGGACGGCGCAACTTTAGCCAATATTTACCTGGGGAAAATTACCAAGTGGAACGATCCCGCGCTGGCGGCGCTGAACAAGGACATCAAACTGCCCGATAGCAACATAACGGTGGTACACCGTTCGGACGGTTCCGGCACCACTTTCATCTTCACCAATTACCTTGCCAAGGCCAGCCCCGAGTGGAAATCCGCAGTCGGCGAAGGCTCGGCGGTTTCCTGGAAAGCCGGCACCGGCGGCAAGGGCAACGAGGGCGTGGCCTCCTATGTGCAACGTATCAAGAATTCCATCGGTTATGTGGAATATGCCTACGCGCTGCAAAATAAGATGAATGCCGCGCAGATGAAGAACCGCGACGGCCTGTTTGTCGCGCCCCGCGACGCCTCCTTCATTGCCGCCGCAGCGAACGCGCAATGGGACAAAGCGCCGGGTTTCTATAAAATCCTGACCGATGAATCCGGCAAGGAAAGCTGGCCGATCAGCGGCGCAACTTTTATCCTGATACACAAGAAGCAGGAAAACGCGGAGATAGCGAAAGAAGTCCTGAAGTTCTTCGACTGGGCCTACGCCAGCGGCGGCAAGCTGGCCGCCGACCTGGGTTACGTGCCGCTGCCGGAAAATGTGCAGAACCTGATCCGCAAGGCATGGAAAGATCAAATCAGCGATGCATCCGGTTCGCCGCTGATGAAATAAAACGCCCTTGTTGGGCTATAATTCCGGGTGTTGCTTTCTCGTAGTCCCCCGCTTTGTAACTACTCAGGTCGAAGTCGTATACTTGAAAATAGCGACAACGCCAGTCTCTTCCCCCTGTAAGGGGGAAGGTTAGGATGGGGGTAAAAGGGTGGAATCATCGCAAAGTATCTTTATACCCCACCTTTCTACCCCCTAGATAAAACAACTAGCCATTCGACTAGGCTGCAAAAGACCGCAGCCAAGTCGCTGGTTAATCCCGATTGCTTCCCCCTGCAAGTGGGAAGGAGAAAAGCAGCTGTACCTGAGTAGCTACCCTGTTTTTCATACTGATGCCCCACTGACACGCTGAACTTATGCCGACGTTTTTACGCGAAACCAGCCTTAAGCGGCACACCGTGATCGACCTGCTGTTCCGCAACCTGACGCGGGTCGCGGCGTTCGGCGTGCTGGTGCTGCTCGCCGCCATCATCGGCTCGCTGGTGGTGGGCAGCATGCCCGCCATCCGCGCGTTCGGCTTCGGCTTCCTGACCAGCTCAGAGTGGGATCCGGTCAGCGAGCAATTCGGCGCGCTGGTTCCCATCGTCGGCACATTGATCACCTCCGCCATCGCGCTCACGATTGCGATACCGGTCAGTTTCGGCATCGCCCTGTTCCTGACCGAACTGTCGCCGCGCCTGCTGCGCCGCCCGCTCGGCGTCGCCATCGAACTGCTGGCGGGCATACCCAGCATCATCTACGGCATGTGGGGGCTGTTCGTATTCGCGCCGCTGTTCGCCGACCATATCGAGCCGTGGCTCAACGACCATATCGGGGCTATGCCGTACCTCGGCCCGTTTTTCTCCGGCCCGCCGATGGGCATCGGCGTGCTGACCGCCGGCATCATTCTCGCCATCATGGTGATCCCGTTTATCGCCTCGGTGATGCGCGACGTATTCGAAGTGGTGCCGACGCTGCTCAAGGAATCGGCCTACGGCCTCGGCGCGACCACTTGGGAAGTGATGTGGAAAGTCGTGCTGCCCTACACCCGCATCGGCGTGGTCGGCGGCATCATGCTCGGGCTGGGGCGCGCGCTGGGCGAAACCATGGCCATCACCTTCGTCATCGGCAATTCCCATGAGCTGAGCCAGTCCCTGCTGATGCCCGGCAACAGCATCGCCTCGGCGCTCGCCAACGAATTTACCGAAGCCTACGGCGAGCTGTACACCTCCGCGCTGATCGAGCTCGGCCTGATCCTGTTTTTCATCACCTTCGTGGTTCTGTCGCTGGCGCGCTACATGCTCTACAAGCTCGGCAAGCGCGAAGGCCAAGTCACCTGACCGGCGATCTCACGACCATGCTCAACCTCTACACGCGCCGCCGCATCGTCAATGCCCTGGGCCTGCTCATATCCGTGCTGGCCATGGCGTTCGGCCTGTTCTGGCTGTGCTGGATTTTATGGACGCTGCTGGAGCACGGCTTGCCCGCGCTCACCCCGCTAGTGTTCACGCAAATGACCCCGCCGCCGGGCAGCGACGGCGGCTTGCTCAACGCCATCGCCGGCAGCCTGGCCATGTCGCTGGTCGGCACGCTAATCGGCACGCCCATCGGCATCCTGGCCGGCACCTATCTGGCCGAGTTCGGCCAGCGCGGCTGGCTCGCGCCGGTCACGCGCTTCATCAACGACGTGCTGCTGTCTGCGCCGTCCATCGTCATCGGCCTGTTCGTTTATGAAATTTATGTCGTCCACGTCAAGCATTTTTCCGGCTGGGCGGGGGCGTTGGCGCTGTCGATTATCGTCATCCCCATCGTCATCCGCACCACTGAAAACATGTTGCGCCTGGTGCCGACCACGCTGCGCGAAGCGGCGGCAGCGCTCGGTGCGCCGCAATGGAAAACCATCAATTACGTCACGCTACGTGCCGCACGAGCGGGGATCATCACCGGGGTGATGCTGGCTATCGCGCGCATCAGCGGCGAGACCGCGCCGCTGCTGTTCACCGCGCTGAACAACCAGTTCTGGAGCAGCAACATGGATCAGCCGATGGCAAACTTGCCGGTGGTCATTTTCCAGTTTGCCATGAGCCCCTACGAAGACTGGCAAAAACTGGCTTGGGCCGGGGCGCTGCTGATCACTTTCAGCGTGCTGACGCTCAACATCTTGGCGCGCGTGCTGTTCCGGCAAAAGTCCGCCTCTCATTAACAGGGTTTGCATATGAATGCCGAAAACACCGCCCATCCAAAAATTGCCGCCCCGAAAATCATCGTCAAAGACCTTAATTTTTATTACGGAAACTACCGCGCGCTCAAAGACATCAACCTGAGCATCGCCGAGAAAATGGTGACCGCCTTCATCGGGCCGTCCGGCTGCGGAAAATCCACGCTGCTGCGCACTTTCAACCGCATGTATCAGCTCTACCCCAAGCAGAAAGCCACCGGAGAAATCCTGCTGGATGGCACAAATATTCTCGACAAAAAACAAGACCTGAACATGCTGCGCGCCAAGATCGGCATGGTGTTCCAGAAACCCACGCCGTTTCCGATGTCGATTTACGACAACATCGCGTTCGGCGTTAAACTTTACGAGAGGCTCAGCAAGAACGAAATGGACGAGCGCGTCGAATGGGCGCTGCGCAAAGCCGCGCTGTGGACCGAAGCCAAGGACAAGCTCAAGCAGAGCGGCACGGGGCTTTCCGGCGGCCAGCAGCAGCGCCTGTGCATCGCGCGCGCCATCGCCGTCAAACCGCAAGTGCTGCTGCTCGACGAACCGACCTCGGCGCTCGACCCGATCTCCACCGCGCATATCGAAAAACTGATCGACGAACTGAAAGAGGATTTCACCATCGTCATCGTCACGCACAACATGCAGCAAGCCGCGCGCGTCTCCGATTACACCGCCTATATGTACCTGGGGGATTTGATCGAGTTCGGCGACACCAGCACGGTGTTCACCAACCCGAAACGCAAGGAAACCGAGGACTACATTACGGGCAGGTTTGGTTAAGCTGCCTGCATGTAACGGGCATTTCAATCAAACACTGTAGGTCGGGTTTCAACCCGACCGCTTTGGAAAACTCAGGATAGGCATGTCGGGCTAAAGCCCGACGAAAACTTGCACATAAATATCGCCAAGAGCGATGCACTACACCTGCTTGTCGGCGGCCAGCTTCTTGAGATTCATCTTCTCCTCGCGACACGACGCCTTTGCGCTCTTGCCATGCGCCCCCGCCTCCCTGAATTTCGCGGCGGCGACCAGCGGGTTGCGCGGCGCGCAGCTGGGCAATTTTTTGGCGCGTTTCACCCGGCAAGTTTCCGGCTGCGCATTTTCTTCACCGGCGCGGCTGGCAACAGGCTGGTGAGTTGCTGGTAGCGCTCGAACAAAAACTCCACGCGCTGCGCATCGTTAGCAAAAGCGGCTTTGCGGTAGCAGGCATCCACGGCGCGGTCGAGCGCCTGGTGGGCTTTGACCAGCGCGGGCGGCATGGTGAGCGGGTCGTAGAGGTCAGCGAGCGAGCTTTGCGGAAATTGCGCGCGGGCATTCAGCACGGCTTGGGCGGCGGCTGAAATCCCCCCTAGCCCCCCTTTTTCAAAGTGGGGAACCTGTCCGGCCTCCCCCTTTGAAAAAGGGGGATTGAGGGGGATTTGAGGCCATGGGAAGTTGTTGTAGACGATGCCCGCCGAATAGCGGTAATCGCTCTTCAAACGACCGCAGGTGTAGCGCACCCAGGCCATGTGCATCGTCGAGGTCAGGATGCCGAAGTGGTAGAGCGTGGCGTGAGGAATGATCTTTACCAGATTGCTGCTCAACGTATCCGGTTGCATGAAGCCGATGGGAATGAATCTGCGCCGTTCCGATGAAACTTCCGGGACTACCAGATAGGGCGCATCAGGAATATTCTCCACATGAAAGCGCGTCGGCGTGGCGGCAAGTTTCTGCGTGGGCGCACTCTTGCTGGCGAGGCGTGCCGCGCGCACCGCTTCGACGCGCTTCATCGCTTCCGGCATCCGGCGCAATTCGTCGGGCGGGCAATCGCCCAGCCACAAACACCAGCGCTCGTAGTTGTTGATGAATTCGTCCGCGCCTATCCAGCGGCGAAACCATTTGGCGGCCTTGGGTTCGTGCGCGAGAAACTCGGCTTTCTCTTCCAGCGTGAACAGGTAATGGCCGCCGTCTATCGGTTTGTTGCCGATACCGATTTCCGGCACGGCACAAATCGGGTGCTGGCGGTTGACCAGCACCACATCCGGCGCATCCACCAGATAGGGATTGATGTTGTGTGCGGCGACGGCGTGCGCCTCGCCACGGATGTCCTCGTATTCGTAAATTACTTTTTTCTCCACGTCGTGCGCGCCGAAACCGATGATGACGCAATGCACCGCCGCCACGCCTTTCGCCTCGTTGCTCCACTGGAAGGTGCGGTGGGCGAAGTGGATGCGGATGCCTTGAGCGAGCAGCCAGCCCCACAGCACGCCGGCCTGTTCGCCCTGGGTGATGCTATTGGTGGAGACAAAGGCGCAAATCCCCCCTCGCCCCCCTTTTTCAAAGGGGGGAATCTGCCCGGCCTCCCCCTTTGCAAAAGGGGGATTGAGGGGGATTTGCATGTACCGCGCCGCCTTCACATACCACGCCGCAACAAAATCGAGTAGGCCGCCGCTCTTGATGTCCGCAAACACGCGCTGCACATCTTCGCGCTGCGCATCATCCATGAATTTCGCGCCGACAAACGGCGGATTGCCCAGCACATAACTCGCGCGCTCCGCCGACAGCACGTCGTTCCAGTCCAGCGTCAGCGCGTTGCTGTTGACGATGTGCGGCGAGGTCTTGAGCGGGATGCGCGCGAAGTACATGCCGAATTCTTCCGACACGCGCACGTTCATCTGGTGATCCATCAGCCACATCGCAACCTGCGCGATTTGCGCCGGGAACTCTTCGATCTCGATACCGTAGAACTGGTCCACATCCACGCTGATTTCCTGATGGATGTCGAGGAAGCGCGAGCCGGTCTCCGCATGCACGGTGCGCAGCACATCGAGTTCCAGCTTGCGCAGTTCGCGGTAGGCGATCACCAGAAAATTGCCGCAACCGCAGGCGGGGTCGAAGAAGGTCAGCGTGCGCAGTTTTTTGTGGAACTCGAACAGCCTGTTCTTGTTGCTTTTCACACGGTTGAATTCTTCCCGGAGCGCGTCGAGAAACAGCGGCCCGATCAGCTTGAGGATGTTCTCCTCGGAGGTGTAGTGCGCGCCGAGGTTGCGCCGCGCCTTGCCGTCCATGATGCTCTGGAACAGCGCGCCGAATATCGCGGGCGAGATCGCGCTCCAGTCGAGCGCGCAGCAGTCGAGCAGCGCCTCGCGCAGCGCGAGGTCGAACGAGGCGATGGGCAGCATTTCCTCGAACAGTTTGCCGTTGACATAAGGGAAGGCGGCGAGCAGTTCGTCGAGGTTTTTCGAGCGCTTGTTTTCCGGGGTGTTGAGCACCTGAAATAATTGCGCGAGCTGCGGCCCGAGATCGGAGCCGTCGGGCGCGGTGCGCTCTTCGATCCAGGCGCGGAACGCGCTGGCAGGCTGGAAGATGCCGGTGTCTTCGGCGAACAGGCAAAACAGCAACCGCACCAGCAGCACTTCGAGCGGGTGGCCTGCGTAGCCCGCCGCCTTGAGCGCATCGTGCAGCTTGCCCATGCGCTCGGCGGCCTTGATGTTGACCGGGTTCTGCGGCGCGATAATTTGCGTGCGGTAACCGGCGATGAAGGCGAAATGCTTGATGCGCTTGTGCAGGTCGGCGAGCTTGAATTCCTGTTGCGTGCCCTCTTCGAGATCGTACAAACGAAAGCGCGCGAAGTCCGACACCAGCACGTATTTTGGCAGGTCGCGTTCCTTGATGCCGGGGAAATAATCGAGCGCCTGGGTGTAGGCCTTGTCCAAATCCTTGCCGCGCGACTTGTGCTCGACCAGCAACATGCCTTTCCAGAACAGGTCGATGTAACCTTGTTTGTCGCCGAGTTTCTTGACCGGCTCCTCAAAGCTGGCGACGCGCTTGCGGTCTATGCCGAACACGTTGAGGAACTCGACCCAGAAAGGTTTGGCTTCGGCGTCTTCCGAGGTTTCGTGTTCCCAGCGCTTGGAAAACTCGTGGGCGCGGTTGCGAATTTCGTTCCAGGAAAGTGCCATTGGGTTCCTCGGTAAGGTTGGCAGGTGACGGATTTTACCCGCAAGGGGCAGGATTCATCCCGGATAATCTATTAGGCCGCCATTGAAGATTAACGTGAGACACACAAAATGGAACCCCAAACCCCCTCCAACTCCCCCTTGTCAGGGGGAGAGCCCACCTCCTCCCCTGACAAGGGGAGGCCGGGAGGGGTTCGGGGTAAAAGGTGGAGCAATCTTGCGAGACGTTTCATCATCACCTGAGTAGTTACGTTTTTTCTAATTATCCAGCTTCAAATCACCCGATCGTTGCCGCCATCGATCGGAATCTGTGCGCCGGTAATTTTCGAAAACAAAACGCCGCACATTTCTGCGCTGAGTTCCGCCACGTCCTTGCTGCTGACTTCTTCGTGCAGCACGTTGTTGCGCTTGTATTCGTCGATGGTCATGCCGTAATGGGCGGCGCGCTGTGCCAGCACTTCTTCGGTCCAGATGCCGGTATCGAACACCGCATTCGGATGCACCAAGTTGATCCTGATCGCGTCCGCCCCCCACTCCAGGGCGGCGACGCGGGCAAGCTGCGTCAGCGCCGCCTTCGAGGCGGAATAGGCGGCCGCGCCGGGGCCGGGCGCCGGGACGTTTTTCGAGCCGATCACCACCACCCGGCCATATCGCGGTGCGGCTTTCAGCAACGGGTGCGCCTCGCGCATCATCGCCAGGTTGGAATCCAGGTTGATCGCCATCACTTTGCGCCACTCGTCGTCGGCCAGCGCGCTGATCTTTTTGCCGCCGGGAAAGATTCCGGCATTCAGCACCAGCATGTCGAGCCCGCCGTAATGACGGATGGTTTGCTCCAGCAAGCCCTTGACCGCCTCAAGCGAAGTCAGGTTTGCCGCTATGCCCAGATAGTCGGCGCGCGTGCCGTGCAAAGAGACCACGGCCGGGTTGACGTCCACGCCCACCACCGCAGCGCCGCGATTCAGGAACGATTGCACGCAGGCTCTGCCGATGCCGGATGCCGCGCCGGTCACCAGCGCGACCTCGCCCGCAAACGCTTTGGGCGCACCGGATTTTTTCAGTTTGGCCTGTTCGAGATCCCAGTATTCCATGCCGAACAGCTCCGCTTCGCCCAACGCCCGGTAGCCGCCGAGCATTTCTCCGCGCAGGATAATGTCCTGCGTATGCAGATAAATGTCCTCGACGATTTGCGTGTCGCGCGCCGCCCGACCCGCGCTAATCAACCCGAACTCGGGATCGATGATGACGCGCGGTGCGGGGTCGAGCATCGTCAGCGGCTGCTTGGCCTGTTTCGAGTTTTTCTCGAAATAATTCTGGTACGCCTGCGCATAAGCCCCGACATCGCGCCCGCACAGCGGCAAGCGTTTGGTGCGGATCACGTGATCCGGCGTGGCCGGGCCGCGCTGCGAAATATCCGCGATGTTCGGCTGGCGCGCGAAAGACAGCGTGGCGCTGCCGGCATTGCTGCGCAACAGCATCGGGAAACCGGCGGCAGCGGAAACTTTTTTTCTCAATTCCGGCAACTCGAACCAGTTGGCGGCATGTTCGATAGCGGCTGCCGGAACCAGCGGCGCATTTTTATTCAGATAATCCTCGGCGCGCCCGACCAGGGCTATCATGCGCTCATAAGATTCCTTCGCGGTGGCGCCGAAGCTGAAAATGCCGTGGTTCATCAGCACCATGCCGATAGTGCGTGGCTTGACTAGCTCGGGAATCACTTCGGCGCATAATTTGGCCAGGTCGAAGCCGGGCATCACATAGGGCAGCACGACGACTTCATCGCCGTAAATCTCGCGGATACGCGCCCCGCCATCCGCAGTGTTGGTAATGGCAACGATCGCATCGGCGTGGGTGTGGTCGACAAAGCGGTACGGGATCAGCGCGTGCAGGATGGCCTCGACCGACGGCGCGGGCGCGTTCGGGTCGAGGGAAGCCAGCTTGAGTTCGCGCGCCATGTCGATGTCCGACAGGCTTTCCAGGCGCGACAGTTTCTGCATCGTTTCGAGGCGCACCGCGACAAAATCCTTGGCCTCTATCGTGGCAAGGTCAGAGCCGCTGCCTTTCACGAACAGCGTCCCTTCGTTTTCGCCGAAGATGTTTTTGCTGACCCCTTTCACCGAGGTGTTGCCGCCACCGTGCAGCACCAGGTTCGGGTTCGCGCCGAGCAGGCGCGACGAATAAACGCGCTCCGCCAGAATGTCCTGCTGCTTGCCTGCTTCTGTATCGTTCCAAAGATTTTCCATTATTTTTCCTGATGTTGTAAATTCACTTACCCTCTGCATCACCCTCATTGCGCCTGTGGCGCAAAAATTTTCGGGTTACAGATATTTTATCTGTAATGTGTGCTGCTCGTGTTCATGACCGCGCCAAAGCCATCACCGGATCGAGCCGCGCCGCGCGCCGCGCCGGCCACACGCTGAACAGGGTGCCGGTGCCGAGCGCCGTGCCGAACGCCGCCAATATGGCCCACCAGGGCGCGGCGACCGGCAGCGCCGGATAGACTTGCCCAATCACGCGGATGCCGATTTCGCCGAGCGCCAGCCCTGCCACGCTGCCGACGCTGGACAGCAAAATCGCTTCGGCAAAAAACAGATTCCTGATTTGTGCGGCGGGTGCGCCCAGCGCCTTGAGCAGGCCGATTTCTTTGACGCGCTGCGAGACGGCGATCAGCATCACGTTCATGATGAGGATGCCGGCCACCGCCAGGCTGATCGCGGCGATGCCGCCGACCGCCAGCGTCAGCGCGCGCAGGATACGGTCGAAAGTGGCGAGCACGGCATCCTGGGTGATGACCGTTACATCTTTCTCGCCGTTATGCCGCTGGAATAATATCTGCTCGGCATCGTGCCTGGCCAGCTCGATGGCATCGCGGTTTTTCGCTTCCACCAGAATGCGGAATATGCCGGAAGTGTTAAACAGCATATGCGCCGAGGCAATGGGCACGATGACAATCTCGTCGGTGTTGAAACCCATCGATTCGCCCTGCGCCGCCAGCACGCCGATCACGCGAAAGCGCCGGTCTCCCAGCCGCACCCAGCCGCCGATGGCATTCTGCTGGCCAAACAATTCGCGCTTGATTTTTGCGCCCAGCACGCACACCGATTCGCTGGAATGCATATCCCCGGCAGGAAGAAATTGCCCCTGCCCCAAAATCATGTGGCGCACCTCCAACAAGTCGGCCGTCGAACCCAGCACCGCCACTTCGCGGTTGAGCGCATCCCGAGAAATTTGCGTCGCGCCTATCGTCAGCGGCGCGATGCGCGCGATGGCGCGGCTGCGCAGCAAGGCTTGCGCGTCATCCAGGCTGATCTCGCGCGGGATTTGCCCGAGCAGCATGCCCGGCCCGATCCCCGCCGTTTCGGTACGCCCCGGCAGCACGATAACCAGGTTGGTGCCCAGCGAGGAAAACTGGTTGACGACATAGCGGCGCGCGCCCTCGCCCAGCCCGGTCAGCACCACCACCGCCGCCACGCCGATGGACATCGCCAGGATCATCAGCAAGGTGCGCGCGCGGCTGCCGCGCAGGCTGCCGGAGGCGAAAAGCAGGGTGTCGGTGAGGCTCATTGCAGGAGGCCTGTGCGGATGCAACGGCAAATCCCCCCTGCCCCCCTTTTGCAAAGGGGGGTATCACATCCGCCATTTTTAAAGAGGGTATCGCACGGCTCGCAGCATCCACCACTTCTGAAAAAGGTATTGCGCGGCTCGCAACATCCCCCCCTTTGAAAAAGGGGGGTTAGGGGGGATTTGAGTGCCACGCCCAACATGATGTCAAAATCAGCCATTCTGCCGTGCGTCGGAAACGATCTGCCCATCCACCATGCGCACCTGGCGCGTCGCGCGCCCGCCGATGGCCGGATCGTGAGTCACGACGATCAGGGTAACTTGCTGCGCGACCAGTTGTTCGAGCAGGTTCATCACCTCCTTGCCGGTGGTCTGGTCGAGATTGCCGGTCGGTTCATCGGCCAGCAGCACGGTCGGGTGCATGCTGGTGGCGCGCGCAATCGCCACGCGCTGGCGCTGCCCGCCGGAAAGCTGTTCGGGGCGATGGTCGGCACGATCCGCCAGGCCGTAGTTTTCCAGCAACTGCCTGACGCGATCTTTGCGTTCGGTGACCGGGATACCGGCCAGAATCAGCGGCAGCTCGATGTTCATCGCGGCAGACAGGCGCGGCACCAGATGGAACGCCTGGAACACGAAGCCGATTTTTTCGCTGCGCACTCTGGCCTGCTGTTCATCGGACAAATCGGTGACATTGCCGCCGTCCAGACGGTAAACGCCGGAACTCGGGCGATCCAGCAGGCCGAGCAAATTGAGCAAGGTGGATTTGCCGGAGCCGGATGGCCCCATGATCGAAACATAATCGCCCGCCGCGATGCTCAGGTTGACCTCGCGCAACGCGGCTACCTGCTGGTCGCCGACGGCGAAAATGCGGCTGACGTTTTCCAGTCGGATCATTTGCCTTCCGGCTGCACGCGCACACCGGCCTTGACCTCGGCCAGATCAAGCGACGTCACGATGCGGTCGCCTTCGCTCAACCCGGAAGTAATCTCGGAGTACTCCCAGTTGGTCAGGCCGACCACCACGACACGCTCTTCCAGCACGCCATCGGATACTCTGTATAGCAGTACGCGATTGCCTTCCAGCAAGGTCTGCGTGGGAATACGCAGCACGTTCCCATGGGAAGCGTGTACGATTTCGACATCGGCGCTGTAGCCGATCAGCAGATTTTCCGACGTGGGCGGCGCGACGAACTCCACCTCCACCTCGACGGTGCGCGCCTGCTTCTCCAGTTCCAGCACATATGGCGCGACGCGCTTCACCTTGCCCGCGAACGACTTGCCCTTGATCGCGTCCAGCACGATATTGCTTACCTGCCCCGCCTTGATGTTGGCCGCATCCACCTCGTCGATCGGCGCGCTGATGAACATGCAACTGTCGTCGATCAGGTCGATGGCGGGCGGGGTCGGGATACCGGGCGGCGAAGGCGTGGCGTATTCGCCCAGCTCGCCGCTGATGTCGGCGACAACGCCGTCAAACGGCGCGCGCAACACCATGCGCCGCAAACCGGCTTGCGCCACGGCGATGCGCGAACGTCCCTGCTCGATCTCGCTGCGCGCCGCCTTGCAGGAAGCCTGCTTGGCTTTCGCGTCGGCCTCGGCGCGCTCCAACCCTTCCGGAGAAATGAAGCCGCGTTCGCGCAATTGCCGCGCCCGTGTTGCCGCTTTGCCGCTTTGCTCGGCAACGGTGCAGACCTCGTCGATCCGCGTGGTCGTCGTGGCAAGTTGCTGCTCGGTCAGGCGCGCCTGCGCCTGCAAGTCGTCGTTCCACAGCTCCAGCAATATCTGGCCAGCCTTGACCCGCTCGCCCTTTTTCACCAGCAACTGCGCGATCTGCCCGCCTGCCGGCGGCGCCAGTTTGGCGCGGCGGCACGCCTTGACCGTTCCCGCGCGGGTATTGCTTACCGTCGCCTCGACCGTGCCGCGCTCGACCTTGACCAACTGCACGCGAACCGGTTCGGGGCGGGTGAAATACCAGGCCGCCGCTGCCAGCAACAGCAGAACCGCAAGATAGGAAAAGTATTTCAAGAAGCGGTTTTGTTCACTATGCCGAGAAAGTGTCATACCAATTCCCCAAGTGCTGGGTCAGCCATGCTGACAGGATAATCAAGGCGCGCTGTTAGCCCTGAAAGGTGGTGCAGAGAAAGTAACCCTGTTTCAGCGCAAAACTCGCACCGTCGCCGGGTAGCCCATTTCGATTTAACGCGTTTCGATTATTTTGCATGCGGTTTTGGATGGTAAAATTACCCATTGCGGCTGCCCAATTGCTTCTTGGTCAGCGGCTTTTTCCCTTTGTGGCGCGGCATTTTCTTGATCTCGATCTGATGCGCCTCCGGGTTGTGCTGATAGACCACCAGAATCTTGCCAATATGCTGCACCGGCGCGGCATCCAGTTGGGTGCAAATTTCTGCGAGAATGGCTTCGCGTTGCGGCCGTTCCGCCATGACCCGAATTTTGATGAGTTCATGGATTTTCAGGCTCGCCGCGATTTCCTTCAATACCGCTTCGGTCAGGCCGGCATTGCCTATCATCACGGTTGGGCTCAAGGCGTGGGCGCGGCCTTTCAGGGCAAGGCGTTCGGATACGGTAAGGGATAACATAATGGCCTTCTTTGAATAAGGTACGAATTCTAAACGATGAAGCCTTCCAAAACCAGCAAACAATGGATGCGTGAGCATGTCAACGACCCTTTTGTGCAGCTCGCACAAAAGGAAGGCTACCGCTCGCGCGCCTCCTACAAGCTGCTTGAGATCGACGCCAAAGATCGCCTGCTCAAACCCGGCGCGGTGGTAGTGGATCTGGGCGCGACCCCGGGCGGCTGGTCGCAGGTGGCGGCAAGCAAGGTGGGGCGCAACGGCAAGGTGATCGCGCTGGATTTATTGCCGCTCCACCCGCTGGCCGGGGTGGAGTTCATCCAGGGCGATTTTCGCGACGATAACGTGCTGAAGCAACTGGAAGACCTGCTGCAAGGCCGACCGACCGACCTGGTACTTTCCGACATGTCCCCCAATATCTGCGGCATCGCCTCGGCCGATCAGGCGCGTGCCATGCATCTTGCGGAACTGGCGATGGAATTCGCGCTCGAACACCTGAAGCCGAGTGGCAGTTTCCTCGTCAAAGTATTCCAGGGCGAAGGTTTCGAGGATTTTTACAAGCTGATGCGCAGCCGTTTCGCCAAAGTCGCCACGCGCAAACCCAAAGCCTCGCGCGACCGGAGCAGCGAGTTGTATCTGTTGGCCACCGGAAAACTTGAGTAATCGGGCAATACATAGTCTAATGCTCGGCACTTTAATTGCAGTGTTGCCGTATTTGAGGAGCTATTTTGAATAACATGTTTAAAAGTATTGCGATTTGGCTGGTTGTCGCACTGGTGCTGATGACCGTTTTCAACCAATTCAACAGCCGCCCGCAGCAATCCCAGCAGACGCAGCTCGACTATTCGCAATTTCTCGAAGAAGTGAAGCAGGGGCATATCACCAAGGTTACCATCGAGGGTCGCACCCTGAAGGCGACCACCGCCGATGGCGGACGCATCACCAGCTATGCGCCGACCGATTTGTGGATGGTTTCCGACCTGCTCAAAAACGGCGTGAAGATTGAGGCCAAGCCGGAAGAAGAGCAATCCCTGCTGATGAATATTTTTGTTTCATGGTTTCCGATGATCTTGCTGATCGGCGTGTGGATATTCTTCATGCGCCAGATGCAGGGTGGCGGCAAGGGCGGCGCGTTCTCGTTCGGCAAGTCGCGCGCGCGCATGCTGGACGAAAACAAGGAGCGTTTCACCTTCGCCGACGTGGCGGGCTGCGATGAGGCCAAGGAAGAAGTCTCCGAGCTGGTCGACTTCCTGCGCGATCCGTCCAAATTCCAGAACCTCGGCGGACGCATCCCGCGCGGTGTGCTGCTGGTGGGCAGCCCCGGCACCGGCAAAACCTTGCTGGCAAAAGCAATTGCCGGTGAAGCCAAGGTGCCGTTCTTCTCGATCTCCGGTTCCGACTTCGTGGAAATGTTTGTCGGCGTCGGCGCGGCGCGCGTGCGCGACATGTTCGAACAGGCCAAGAAACATTCTCCGTGCATCGTGTTCATCGATGAAATTGACGCGGTAGGTCGCCAGCGCGGCGCAGGTCTCGGCGGCGGTAACGACGAACGCGAGCAGACCCTGAACGCGCTGCTGGTGGAAATGGACGGCTTCGAGGGTGCTAGCGGCGTGATCGTGATCGCCGCGACCAACCGCCCCGACGTGCTCGACCCGGCGCTGTTGCGCCCAGGACGTTTCGATCGCCAGGTGGTGGTGCCGCTGCCGGATATTCGCGGCCGCGAACAAATCCTGATGGTGCATATGCGCAAGGTGCCGGTCGCCCAGGACGTCAAGGCCGATATTCTGGCGCGCGGTACGCCGGGCATGTCCGGTGCCGACCTGGCCAATCTGGTGAACGAGGCGGCCCTGTTTGCGGCACGGCGCGGCAAGCGCTTTGTCGAGATGGATGATTTCGAATCCGCCAAGGACAAGATCATGATGGGTGCGGAACGCCGCTCGATGATCATGCCCGAGGAAGAGCGCAAGAACACCGCCTATCACGAGTCCGGCCATGCGGTGGTCGCGAGGCTGATGCCCAAGACCGACCCGGTACACAAGGTCACCATCATCCCGCGCGGGCGCGCGCTGGGCCTGACCATGCAATTGCCTGCCGAAGACCGCTACAGCATGGACAAGGAACGCATCCTGTCCACCATCGCGGTGCTGTTCGGCGGCCGCATCGCCGAGGAAATTTTCATGCACCAGATGACCACCGGTGCCTCCAACGATTTTGAACGCGCCACTGCTATGGCGCGGAGCATGGTCACCCAATGGGGCATGTCCGAAGCGATGGGAACAATGGTGTATGCCGAAAACGAGGGTGAAGTGTTCCTCGGTCGCTCGGTGACCACGCACAAGAACATTTCCGAGGCGACCATGCAGCAGGTGGATGCCGAAATACGCCGCATCATCGACCAACAATATGGCTTGGCACGCCGCCTGATCGAAGAGAATCGCGACAAGATCGAGACCATGGCCAAGGCTCTGCTGGAATGGGAGACCCTCGACGCGGACCAGATCGACGACATCATGACCGGCAAACCGCCGCGCCCGCCCAAACCCACTCCGCCCACCCAGGCACCGCAACCGCCGCAGGATGCCGCACCGACCGCACCTGCAACTGGCGAGCCTGCACAGGAAACATAAATACAGGGAAGGGTTAAGGGGGAAGGGAGAAGGGTGAGAACCCCTGGCGCGCAAAGCGCGCACCCTTCCCCCTTCTCTCTTACCCCTTCTCAGATGTTGCTCCACTGCGGCAATTTCCGGCTTGATCTCTCCCGCCCATTGGTAATGGGCATCGTCAATGTCACGCCCGATTCGTTCTCGGACGGCGGACAGCATTGGCAGCACGATACCGCGATTGCCCATACGCAACGGCTGATCGCCGAGGGCGCGGACATCATCGACATCGGCGGCGAATCCACTCGCCCCGGCGCGCAGCCGGTCGGCGTACAGGAAGAGTTGGATCGTGTGCTGCCCATCATCGAATGCTTGCGCGCCGCACCGGTGCCTGTTTCGATCGACACCTGCAAGCCTGAAGTGATGCAGGCGGCGATTGCCGCCGGTGCGCAAATGGTCAACGACATCAACGCTTTGCAGGATGCCGCCGCGCTAAACACCGTCGCCGCCAGCAATGTCGCAGTGTGCCTGATGCACACTCAGGGCAATCCGCAGACCATGCAGCAGCAACCGCATTACACCGATGTCGTCGCCGAGATAACCGAGTTCCTGCGCAAACGCATCGCCGTGGCAGAGGCTGCCGGAATCGGGCGCGAGCGCATCGTGATCGATCCGGGTTTCGGTTTTGGCAAGACGCTGGCGCATAATCTCGACCTGCTGCGCCACCTGGACAAACTGCGCGAACTGGGTGTGCCGGTGCTGGCGGGGTTATCGCGCAAATCCATGCTCGGCGCGCTGACCGGGCAGGAGGTGGGCGGCCGCAGGGCAGCAAGCGTGGCGGCTGCGTTGCTCGCGGTTCAGCGCGGCGCATCCATCGTGCGCGTGCACGATGTGCGCGAAACGGTGGACGCGTTGAAAATCTGGAATGCGGTCAATCGCGCTGGTTAATCGCGCGCCGAGATGGCCGCTCCAGAAATAATGCGAAGCTGAACATCCCTCTGTAAATTTCAAGTGTTTTTAGTCGCGATTGTTGGCAAGCATACTAAAGATGATACGCACCATTGTGTCGCGCCAATGCGGCGCAGCGCCTGCATGTGCTTTTCCCCTTCAACACGCTTGCGGTCATAGAAGGCGTGTTTCTCCCGCCCCCTACATTCCAACCTGTTTCTGCAGTTGCGGCTGGTCATTCAACAGCATGGCGTGGAGCGCATTTTGGTTGGCTGCCTGTGCACTGATACCAAGCAGGCTGCTCACGCTCACAGGCTGGAATGCGCTGCTGCCCAGTGAACTATCGCTGCCTTCGGCAAAGAGCGCCGCCGTCAGGCTGTTGGCAGCATCCCAGTGCTGGAAGGTCGTGCTGGTGCCGCATGCTTGATCGAAGGCGTTGACTACGGAAATGAAATCGAATTGATTGATCGAGCGGTCACCGCTCTTTTGACTGGATTTCCGGTCGAAGTCGGAGATCGCCTCGGAGACGATATCCAGACTCAGCACGCTCTTGAAGTTGGCAGTGGTGTCATACCAGTTCCTGAGGTTGATCTGGTCGCCCGCCTGTCCTGAGCTTGTCGAAGGGCCAACTTCCAGAATGAGGTCGTTGCCTTGCCTGGACAGGGCGATGTCGGTCGTGTGGATGCCGCCGGCCAGCACCACAGTGTTGTCGGTGCCAATGCCGCCGTAGAGGATGTCTTGGCCATCGCCACGCTGGAAGACGATGGTGTCGGCACCGCTGCCGGTATGAATGATGTCGTTCACGCTGCTGCTGGTAATGATCTCATCCTGGGCGGTGTCGATTACCGGTGCGTTGTCATGCCCATCGTGGTGTGTGTCGTGGTGATCCTCGCCTGCGCTCAGATTGAAGACTTGCGAGATGCTGGCGCCAGACTCATCGGTGGCGTTCAGCAGAATGTCCCAGTTATCTGAATCCTCTGTCTTGCCGCTGAAGCTGCGGGTTGCAGCATCAAACTTGAGCCACTTCGGCAGCTTCCTGCCGTCTGCCATGGTGGCGGTATAGATGAGGCTGTCGCCATGAACGATGTCCCGATCGCCGAAGGTGTTGGCCGGGACGACAATATTGAAACGTTTGTCTTCATCGACATGCTGATCGGCGAGGTGGCTCGTGATGGTGGGCGCGTCGTTGACGTTCAGCACTTCGAGCGAGAAGGTACTGGAGGCCGAAAGGCCGCCGGTGTCGGTGGCCGAGACAGACACGTTGAGCACACCCACATCCCCGTTCGATGGTATGCCGCCGAAGGTGCGCGTGTTGGCATCGAAGGATAGCCACCCTGGCAATGCGCTGCCATTAGCCAGGGTTGCGCTGTAGGTCAGCGTGTCGCCGCGGTCGATGTCGGTGAAGGTGTTGGCGGGAACGGTGAAGCTGAACTGCGTGTCTTCTTTGGTGTGCCGGCCGGCAATCGCCGCCGCCACGACTGGCGCATCGTTATTGCCGCTGATGGCGACGGTGAGCGTCGCAGGTGTGGCGGCAATGCCGTCGGTCGCCCGATAGGCGAAGGTTTCGGTGACGGTCTGCCCTGCCATGAGCCCTTGGACGGCGGTGCTGGTGTTGTCCAGCGCATAGTTGTAGCCGCCGTCTGCATTGAGCAGCAACTTGCCGTAGCTGCCTTGCAGCGTACCCGCATTGGACACTGTCAGCGCAGCGCCCTGATCCACGTCGCTGTCGTTGGCGAGGACATTGCCAGTGGCGGCCAGGATGGAGTCTTCCCGCACGCTGGCCGCATCTCCTGCCGTAACCGGCACATCGTTTATGCCGGCGATAGTCATGGTGACTTGCGCGGTGCTGGTGGCGCCTGCCGTATCGCTCGCGGTGTAGCTGAAGGTGTCTGTCGCGGTCTGCCCTTGCGCCAGCGATTGATACAACGTGCCAATGCCCTGTCCTGAGCTTGTCGAAGGGTCGTATTGCACCGCACCGTTGACGAGCGATACCGACGCACCCGATGCGGCCTGTGACACGCCGATGATGTTCAGCACGTCGCCATGGATGAGGTCGTGATCGGTATCGTTGGCCAGCAGGGTCGCGGCAGCGAGCAATACCGCGCCGCCATCTTCGGTTGCCGCGCCCGCATCGGCATTGGCGGTCGGAGTATCGTTGACGTTGACGACGTTGAGGACGAACGCGCCGGACGCACTCAATCCGCCCGAGTCGGTCGCCGTCACCAGCACATTCAGGCTGCCCACATTTTCATTGAGCGGTGTGCCGCTGAAGGTTTGCGTGGCGGCATCGAATGTCAGCCAGCCTGGCAGCGCAACCTGTCCTGAGCTTGTCGAAGGGTCGGACAGTGTTGCGCTGTAGGTCAGCGTGTCACCGTTGTCGATATCGGTGAAGGTTCCAACCGGAACGGTAAAGCTGAACGATGCGTCTTCGTTTGCCGACTGGCTGGCGATGGGTGTCGCCGCGACAGGCGCATCGTTCGCGCCGGCGATGGTGACAACCACCGTGGCGCTGGAGGTTGCCCCTGCCGCATCGGTGATGGTGTAACTGAAGCTGTCGTTGGCTGTCTGCCCCGCGCCCAGCGATTGATAGTTGTTGCCGATGGCGAGCATGAGATTGCCGGCCGCATCCCGCGAAACCGTATTGCCTTGTGCCGTAGTCGCATCGAAGCCGGAAAGAGCGAGCGTGTCACCGGCATCCGGGTCGGTATCGTTCGCCAATAAACCGGCGGCGGCAATAATTGTCCGCGCAGTATCCTCACTCACATTCGCAGTATCCGCCGAAGCCAAAGGCGCAACATTTACCGGCCCGGTTACGGCAAGCACAAAGTTTGTAGTCGCAGGAATTTCGCCGGAATCGGTAGCGGTTACCGCCACATTCAGGATGCCTGCATCGCCGATACCTGGCGTGCCGCTGAAGGCGCCAGTCGCCGCATCGAAAACCAGCCAGGCTGGCAATGCGCCACCATCGGACAGCGTGGTGCTGTAAGTCAGGCTATCGCCGTGAATCAAGTCCACATCGTTGAACGCGCCCAAACCAACGCCTGAATCGGCTTGATTCAGCATCTGGCTGCCCGTACCGAATTGCGCATCATTCAATTGCGCGCGCAAATCAGCTTCGCTCAGCCCATCCAGATTACTGTTCTTGCCATACAGGTAAGCCATGTCGCCGCCGATAGCTGCGGTATCCGAACCACCCAGATAGAAATCCGCCAGATGCGGCGCGAGTTGCCAAGTGGTAATGGTCGAGGCAGCAGCCAGGGCTGCTTCGAACTGGTTCGCCAGCCCGGCGAAATCGAATTGCTGGATGCGCTTGTTGAGCAACGGGTCGGCTGAATTGGCATCGTATCCTGCCATTGCCTCGGTGACGACCTGAAGCGTACTGACCGCCTTATTGTCCTGCCATGAAGTACCGAACCAACTCGAAAACGTGATCGATTCGCCGTTGCTTACATTCAGGATCAGATTGTCACCATCTCTGCTGAACGAAAGATCGTTATAGCCGATGCTGCCACCCAGGGAAACCGTATCCGCCCGTTGCGCCAATGGCACGCCGTTTTCCGAACGATCCGAGTAGTACCTATCATTGCCATCGCCACGGTTGAACAGCACCACATCGTTGCCGTCGTTTCCGCTCAATTCGTCGTTTCCCGTTCCACCGATCAACAGATCGTTGGAAATAGAAGCCCCCAGATAATCACTCCCGGCACCGCCATCGAGCAGATCATTGGCCATGTCGGCAAAACTGTCATCGGCATTAATGTCGTCAATCCCACTCCCACCCGAGAAAATAACGCTACCGTTTCCGCCTTCCAGATAGTCGTTGCCCGCCCCGCCCAGCAGCACATCATCCCCGGCCCGGCCCAACACATTATCATCCCCGGCCAACGCCATGATCCTGTCGTTCCCGGCCGTACCAATGATTTCATCATCTCCCGTTGTGGATGGAGTGACGGGCGCTGCCGCCATCCTAGACACAATGTCATTCACTCCCCGTACCGTGCCGTCCGCAAACACAAACTGCTCGATCTTGTTCTCATCCGAATTAAGCCAGCCGTCCATTATCAGGCTATCAGCCGTGCCGTTGATGGAAAGCACCACGTTACCCCACAGACTCTCATATACGGACACATCGGCAGGCGACACATCCGCGCCAAATTGCACCTTATCCACATTCCCCGGCGTGTTATCCCATTCATATATATAGTCTTGGCCAGAACCGCGTCCAAACAGGTAAGTGTCATTACCGGAACCACCATCCAGACAATCCTTTCCGGCACCGCCATCCAGCATGTCATTACCATCGCTGCCATACAGGTTATCGCCACCGTCGCCGCCCACCAGCACGTCGTTTCCGATTCCCCCCTCCAGATCGTCATTCCCCGTTCCGCCCGACAGGGTGTTGTCACCCGCTCCCGCATCCAGCCGATCATTGCCTTCACCACCCTGCAATACATCGTTTCCATCCCCGCCGATCACTGCATCGTTTCCGCCCAAAGCCAGGATGGTGTCATTTCCATTTGTGCCGACGATGTAGTCATTGCCGGTTGTCGGCACAGTCGAGATCATGGACATGATGTCGCTCACGCCCCACACGATCCCATCCGAGAAACTGATTTGTTCTATTTTGGCTTCATCGTAATCACGCCAACTTCCCAAAGTCAGGCTATCCGTCGTGCCGTTGACGGATATGGTCACATCCCCCCATTGATTCTGCGTCACGGTAATGTCGGCGGAGGACACATCGGTGAATTGCACGGTGTCCATGGGGGTGTTGTCCCATTCGCCGATATAAACATTGCCATCGCCGAGCGCGAAGGTATAGGTATTGTTGCCGCCGCTACTCCACAAATAATTGTCATACCCCGTCCACACCTGATCCGGTGTCCCCGTATCGCTAACATTGTTCAGAACGCTTGCCGCTGCCGCGCCACTTGACAACGTATAGCTGAACGCTTGCCCTGCAACGGCGGATTGGCCCTGAAACGGATTCACCACCGTCGGCGCATCGTTCACATTCAATACATCCAGCACAAAATCGCTGCTCGCGCTCAACCCGCCCGTGTCGGTCGCCGCCACCGTCACATCGAGCGCACCTACATCCCAATTACCCGGTGTGCCGCTGAAGGTCTGTGTGGCGGCATCGAAAGCCAGCCACGAAGGCAAGGCGCTGCCATCGGCCATCGTCGCGCTGTAAATCAGCGCATCTCCCGCATCGGGATCGACAAACGCATCGGCGGGAACGGTGAAGTTAAACGGCATATCTTCATCGGTGATTTGATCTGCAATCTGACTGGCGGTCGGTACCATGTTAGGCACGGGCACTGCCAGCAAACTGCCATCGCAGAACTCGACGCGTTTCACCCCTCCGGTTTGCGTAAACCAATTGGTCAGCGTGATCGAATCCCATGTGCCAATCACACTGAGCAGCAAATCATTGCCTATTTGTTGCATCTCGATATCCGCTGCCGTCAGATCGCTGCCGATGAACAGCGTGTCGCTGCCTTGACTATCGCCGATCACATCGGCGTCATCGCCCAGACGGAACACATAGCGGTCATCGCCCGCGCCGCCCAGCAAAGTGTCATTGCCTTGCCCGCCGACCAACTTGTCGTTTCCGTCCAGACCTTCCAACAGGTTGTCTGCGACATTGCCTTGCAGGGTATTGTCGGCCGCGTTGCCTTGCCCGTTGATTGCCGTTTGCCCCCAGGGCGGCAAGGCGGGATATTCCAGCAGGGTGAGGTTTTCCAGATTAGTTCCGTCAAGCGAGTAGGAAATACTGCTCTCTACCGTATCAACACCACTATCGGCATGTTCGATGAGCGTGTCGCCAGCCTGGTCGATCACATAGGTATCGTTGCCCGCGCCGCCTTCCAAAGTATCCGCACACAATCCGCCATCCAGCCGATTGTTCAGCTCGTTGCCGACAATCACGTTACCGAGGCCATTGCCGGTGCCGTCCTGGCCGAACGCAAGCAGGTCTGCATAACGTTGCGGTTCTGTCGTTGCCATAGCCGGATCGAATGTCAAACGCAACTCTTCCACGTTGTCCGACAGCTTATAACTGGCGCTGCTCATCACGACGTCGTAGCCTTCATCGGCAGACTCGGTCACCGTATCAGTCGTCCAGACAAGCTGCTCAGCCAGCACCGGATCGCCGCAATCGTCCACTGTCGGCACACCGGCCATTCTGACATAGCCGCCATCCACCACATAAACGTCGCCGCCCTGACCACCGGTCAAAGTATCTGTTCCGGCGCCGCCATCCAAATAGTCGTCATTGGACATGGCGATATAAGTATCAGTCACGGGATCATAAATTTCGCCATACCAACTATGATCGCCACCATGGATCATATCGTCGCCGGTGCCTCCGAAGAGCCTATCCGCGCCCGATCCGCCATCCAATACGTCATTGCCGTCACCCCCGTTCAAGATGTCGTCTGAAGAAGCGATCATGCGGCTTTGTGTGGCGTAATCGAAGAAATAATCGTTACTGCTATCAACTCCGCCATAGATGTGATCGGCGCCCGCGCCGCCGTCCAGCGTGTCCGCACCGCTCCCGCCATCTATCGAATCGTCGCCGTCTCCGCCATCAATGACATCGTTGTTCGGCAGCGGATCGCCGCCTTCGCCACCCTCGTCGTTACCGCCGAACAGCACATCGTTGCCTGTGCCGCCGCTAATCGTATCGTTGCCCGAACCACCGTCGATGTTGTCATCGCCCGCACCGCCGTCGAGCACATCCGAGTTGCCGACAAGCTGCCAGTCGCCGCCGCCGAAAATGGTGTCGTTCCCGTCTCCGCCGGAAATCGTGTCGTCGCCGTCACGCCCATCCAGAATATCGTTGCCCGCCCCGCCAGCCAGCACGTTTCCGGCACGGTTTCCCAGAATATTGTTATCGGAATCATTGCCGGCCCCTGAGATTGATGCCGGCCCCGTGCCGGACGAGAAACCATCGTCCAATGTCAGGTTCTCGATATTGGCGGACAGCGTAATGTCCACCGACGAATGCACCTGATCAAATCCGTTTCCGGCGCCTTCGACTATCGTGTCTCCGACCTCGGTCACGATGTAATTGTCATCGCCCGCCCCGCCGTTCAACGTATCGTTGCCCGCGCCGCCATCAAGCATATCGTTGCCCGCGCCGCCCAGCAGGATGTTGTTGCCGCCGTTGCCGACAATAACGTTGTCCAGCGCATTGCCCGCGCCATCAATGTTGTTCATCCCGGTGAGCGTGAGGTACTCAAGGTTGGCTCCAAGGGTGAAACTGACCGAGGAATAAACCTGCTCCGCATCGCCCGCGACAAACTGCCCGTTCCGCCACTGCGCTGCGCCCGCAACGGTTTCGATCACCTGGTCGCCCGCGTTGTCCGCATAGAAAATGTCGTTTCCTGCGCCGCCCTCCATCACGTCCGCGCCCGCCCCGCCGTTCAGCGTATCGTCGCCCGCATCGCCCAGCAGGATGTTGTTGCCGCCGTTGCCGTTGATGGCGTTGTCCAGCGAGTTGCCCGTGCCGTCGAGATTACCCGTGCCGGCGAGGTTGAGGTTTTCCAGGTTGTTGCCCAGCGCGTAGCTGACGGAGGCGTTGACCGTATCGGTGTCCGGGATGGTGTACTGATAACCCCAAGAGGAATAGGTTTTGCCGGCGAGGCTCTCGGTCACCTGGTCGCCCGCGTTGTCCACCACGTAGGTGTCGTCGCCGTAACCGCCGTCCATCGCATCCGCACCGCTGCCCCCGTCCAGCGTGTCGCTGCCGTCCCGTCCATCGAGCGTGTCGTTACCTTCGGCGCCCATCAGCACATCTGCGTTGGCGGTGCCGGTGATGACGTTGCCCAGCGCGTTGCCCGTGCCGACCAGCGAAGCGGGCACTTGCCCCGAACCCGACAAAGCCTGCCCTGAGCCTGTCGAAGTGGGATCGTACAGGGTGAGGTTTTCCACGTTGCCGGTCAGCGTGTAGCTGATCCCGCTATAGACCAGGTCGGTGCCTTCGCTGGCATTCTCTATCACCACGTCGCCCGCATCGTCCACAAAGCAGGTGTCGTTGCCCGCCCCGCCGATCAGGGTGTCCGCGCCCGTCCCGCCCGTGAGCGTGTCGTTGCCCGCGCCGCCTTGCAGGAGGTTGTTTCCGCCGTTGCCGTAAATCCGGTTGTCGAGTTCGTTGCCGGTGCCGCCAATGTTGTCTGCGCCCTCCAGACGGAGGGCTTCCAGGTTGGCGCTCAGCGTATAGGTCGCGGTGCTTTGCACCGTGTCTGCCCCTTCGTTGAGGTTCTCGGTAAGGTTGTCGCCGCTGTCGTCCACCATGTAGACATCGTCTCCCATGCCGCCCGCCATGGCGTCCGCTCCCGCGCCTCCATCGAGGGTGTCGTCGCCCGTGCCGCCAGACAGGGCATCCGCGCCCGCGCCGCCGGATAGCCAGTCCGCGCCCGCATCGCCCGACAGGATATTGTCCCCGCCGTTGCCGCTGATGGTGTTTTCCAGCGCATTGCCGGTGCCATTGATATTGCCGGTGCCGGTGAGGGTGAGGTCGTTGAGGCTTTGGCCCAGCGTGTAGCTGACCTGGCTTTGCACCGTGTCCCACCCTTCGTTTACATTTTCCGATACGGTGTCGGCGGCGTTGTCCACCACGTAGGTGTCGTTGCCCGCCCCGCCTTTCATCGCATCCGCGCCGCTGCCGCCGTCGATGATGTCGTCGCCTTCGCCGCCTTCGATGGTGTCGTTCCCGGCGCCCGCATTGATGGTGTCGTTTCCCGCCAACCCGCGGATGGTTTCGGCCTTGGCCGTGCCTTGCAGGGTATCCGCATTGGCCGTGCCGGTGATGTCGGGGCCGGCGGCGGGTTGGACGGCGGGGCCGCCGATGTCGAGGATGGCTTGCAGGCTC